>TARA_B110000027_G_scaffold113154_1_pt1 | contig 32967 bp, 28 predicted proteins | sample TARA_B110000027 | Tara Oceans TARA_B110000027 (sample SAMEA4397101) | marine metagenome | biome: Polar Biome; feature: [SRF] surface water layer (ENVO:00010504); material: water (ENVO:00002006), including particulate matter (ENVO:01000060) such as... | depth 5 m
AAAAAAAAAAAAAAGAAAAAAGAAGTATTTTATCAAATTCAGAAAATTTTAAAAAAATATCATAAAAAAAATTTAGGTTTAAATATTTTGGATGTTGGCTGTGCTGATGGTAATTTGATAAATTTTTTAGAAAAAGATTTTATTGACTCTACATTTACTGGAATAGATATTAGTCAGAAATTGATATCAAAATGTAAAAATACTAATCGAAAAACTTTTATTAAAAGTGATTATAAAAAATTTTCAAAGTTAAAAAAATATGATGTAGCAATTGGCTTGGGTATATCTGGTTATGCCAGCAATTTAATTGCTTTAATTAAAGATTTATTAAAATTTGTTAAAAAAGGCGGTTTTTTAATAGTAGAAGGTGGAGTAAATTTTAATGGTTTTGATGTAGATGTTAAGTTTAGATATAATAAATCCAAACCATTAAAATGGGAAACGGGTTTTAATTCAATATCCTCTGACTATTTAGAAAGTTTTTTAAAAAAAAATAAACTTAAATTTAAATACTTTAATTGGGATTTTCCAATACCAATTAGATATTCTAAAAAAGACTCTAAAATTAGAAATAGAACGCTTAAAGATGAAAATGGGAAATTTTGGATTTTTAATGGACTAAATTTCATTACGCATGGACCTAAAACAAACAATCTAAATCCTAATTCATCTCTTATAGCAATTTATAAGAATTAATAATTAATGTTATTAAGAAAAATCAAAAGTATTGTTATTTTTTTCAATGGAGAAAGAGGTATTGCTGTTTATAACAAACTCATAAAAAAATATAAGATTAGTTTAATTTTTACTAATTCTAAAAAAATTAAAAAAAAATTTAAGAATAAAAAAATTATTTATTCAAAAAATTTAAATGATGAAAAATTTTATAGATTACTAAAAAAAGAAAATGCTGATCTTTTTATCAGTGCAGGTTTTTCAAGTATTTTTAAAAAAAAACTACTAGAGCTTCCAAAATATGGTGTAATTAATTTGCATGCAGGACCTGTTCCTAAATATCGAGGTGGCTCACCATTAAATTGGCAACTAATTAATAATGAAAAAAATATAACTGTTAGTATACTAGAAATGAATGAAGGCATAGATACAGGCCCAATAATAGAAGTTAAAAAATTTCCTATAAAAAAAAATTATGATATTAAAAAATTACATTTAATAGTAAATAAGATTTTCCCATCGCTTGTTTTGAAGTCTATTGCTAAAATTGAAAAAAATAAAAAATTTAATTTACAACCTAAAAATAACAATAGTTACTGGAAACAAAGAAAAGAAGAAGATGGGAAAATTTTTTTTAATAAATTTTCAGGTTTTATAATAAGTAGATATATTAGAGCCCTAACTAAACCTTATCCTGGAGCTTGGGCATTATTAAATGGAAAAAAAATTATATTCTATGAAGCAAAACTAATAAATAAAAAAATAAATGGAAGTTTTGGCTCTATAGTAACAATTAAAGATAGAATTTATTTAAAATGTAGGCTTATTAATTTACATATATTAAAATATAAGCTTATAGGAAAAAAAATTAAAAATTTTAATCATCAATTAATATAAAATATATGTCTAAATTAAAATATTGTAAAAGTTGTATACTACCAAATTCTAGACCAAATCTATATATAGGTTCAGAAGGAGTTTGTAATGCTTGCTTATCTCATTCAAAAAAAAAAAAAGTTAATTGGGAAGTAAGACGTAAGAATTTTTTAAAAATTGTAAAAAAAATTAAATCAAAAAAAGCAAAATATGATTGTTTAATTCCAGTCTCGGGAGGAAAAGATAGTACATGGCAAGTAATCACAGCTTTAAAATATAAATTAAAGCCACTTTGCGTGACCTGGAAGACACCAGCAAGAAATCAAATTGGAAAAGAAAATTTAGATAATTTAATAAATTTAGGAGTTGATCACATAGATTTTACAATTAATCCAAAAGTAGAAAAAATTTTTGTATTAAAATCTTTTAAAAAATTAGGAAATCCAGCGCTACCCATGCACATGGCTTTACACTCGATACCATTACAAATTGCAATTTCTATGAAAATTCCTTTAATTATATGGGGAGAGAATTCTGCAGATGAATATGGATCAATTAATAAAAAATTAGAAGGAGCATTTCTAACCAACTCCTGGAGAAAAAAATTTGGTGTAACAAATGAAACAAAAGCAAATGATTGGATAGATAATGATTTAAGCAAAAAAGATTTATCTCCTTACATTTTGCCAAGTGAAAAAGATAAAAAAAAACACAAAGTAATGGAGGTTTTTTTGGGTTACTTTTTTAAGTGGGATCCAGAAAAGATTTATTCAATTGCTAAAAAATATGGCTTTAAGTCATCTGATAAAATTAAAACAGGTCTATATAATTATGCAGACATAGATGATGAATATTTTATACCGGTTCATCACTGGATGAAAATTTATAAGTTTGGCTTTACAAGACTTTATGACAATTTATCTTTAGAGATAAGAAATAAGAGACTTACTAGAGATATGGCATTAAAAATAGTTAAAAAAGACAAACATGCAATGCCGATTAATCAGATTAAAAAATTTTGTAAATATACCCAAATATCACTCAAGCAATTTTTTATAATAACTGAAAAATTTCGAAATAAAGAAATATGGTTTAAAAAAAATAAGAAGTGGAAAATAAAAAATTTTTTAATAGATGACTTTAAATGGTAGAAATAAAAATTTCTAAAAAGCCAAGAATATTTAGAGTGGGAGAAAAAAAAAAAATTAGGATTAAAGAGGTCGGTTTTTTGTACTTAAAAAACAATGAACAAATTACAATAGTAAATGAAAATAAAAAAAATTTTGATTTTGTAAAAAAAAATTGGGGCTATTATGCGACTCCATCAATAAATGATAGATTAAAAAAAGAAGGCTTCAAAACAGCTTTAGTGAAAAATAAATTAAATAAATATTATATTATGGTTGTAGATAAAAAAAAAATAAAAACTTTTAAAAATTATTGTAAAATTGAAAATCAAAAAATTATAGAATGGATAGATGAAAAAAAAAATTGAACATTGCCCAATTTGTAGATCAAAAAAAAAAAAAATTACTTTTTCTTATACAAAAAAGCCATCTTGTGAGACAGATTTTAATATTTTTAAAAAAAAATATTCAAGAATTTATTTTGAGTGCTTAGAATGCACTCATTGGTACTCAAACGTTACTTTTAATTTTGATAAATTTTATAGTAAAGAATATAATAATAAAACGTATAAAAATAGTTTGTTAAAAACTTTTAATAAAATAAAAAAACTTAAAAAAAAAAATTCAGATAACTATCAAAGGGTTCAAAGAATAAAAAAATTTATTAAAGCAAACTTAAAAGAAAAACCAAAACTTTTAGATATTGGTTCTGGGCTAGGAATTTTCCCATATGAAATAAAAAAGTTAGGATGGAGCTGTAAAGCAAATGATCCAAGCTTAATAACTATAAATCATTTAAAAAAAAATTTAAAATTAAAAACTATTTATGGAGATTTTTTGAAATTAAGAAAAATAGAAAAATTTAATGTTATTACTTTGAATAAAGTCTTAGAACATGTCAAAAGTCCTATCAAATTTTTAAATAAAGCAAAAAAATTTTTAAAAACAGATGGATATATATATTTAGAAGTTCCCGACATTGATAAAGCAAAAAAAATTTCAAAAAATAGAGAGGAATTCACAATAGAGCATATTCATGGCTTTACTAAAAACTCCATTTTAACTTTGCTTAAAAAATGCAACCTTAAAGCTTTAATGTTTAAAAAAATTTATGAACCTAGCACTAAATATACCTCTTATGTCTTCTGTAAAAAAAATTAAAAAAAATATTACTTTAATAATCTGTGCTAGATGTTCATCAAAAAGATTTCCAAATAAAGTCTTAAAAAAGATTAATGGAATTCCATTAATATTACAAGTTTATGAAAGAGTTAAAAATTCTAAATATGTAGATAAAGTTATTGTAGCAACTTCAAATAGAAGTTCTGATGATAAATTGAAGAAATTATGTTTACAAAAAAATATTGAATGCTACCGGGGTTCATTAAATAATGTTTTTTCACGTTTTGTAAATATTATTAAAATTCATAAAGCTGATATTGTAATAAGAATTTCAGCAGATAGTCCTTTTATTGATTCAAGGTTAATAGATAAATCAATAAAAATTTTTCTTTCTAAAAGAGTAGATATTGTTACCAATATTTTAAAAAGAACATATCCTAAAGGACAGTCCATTGAAGTATTTAATAAAAAAATTTTTTTAAGATCAAAAAAATTAAAATTAACTACTTATGAAAAAGAACATGTAAGTCCTTATTTTTATCAAAATAAAAATAAATATAAAATTTTTAATTTTCATTTAAAAAATGATTTATCTAAATATAATTTGACTATAGATTTCAGAGAGGATTTACTTTTATTTAACAAAATCATTAAAAAAATCAAAAAAAGTAATATTTATTATTCATACCAAAACATATTAAAATTTATAAAAAAAAATGAAAATTAAAATAGGCATTTCTCCAATAGCTTGGCTAAATGATGATATGCCAAATTTAAGTAAAGATATTTCAGTTGAAAAATGTTTATCTGAAGTAGTTAAATGTGGTTATGCCGGTGTTGAAAATTGTGGATCTTTCCCAAAAGAAAAGAAAAAAATCAAAAAATTATTAAAAAAGTTTGATCTTAAATTTTCTGGTGGTTGGTATAGTGCTAATTTAATTAAAAATTCTGTTAATTCAGAATTTAAAAAAATGAAAAATATTCTTGAAGTGTTTAAAGAAATGAAGACTAAAAATATTGTTTTTTGTGAAACAACTGACTCTATACAAGGTAAACAAAAAAACTTAAGCAAAAGACCATCTATTTTAAATAGAGATAATAAAACATATTTTCTTAAATTAAATGAACTTGCAAAAATTACAAAAAAAAAATTTAATGTAAATATTTGTTATCACCACCATATGGGCACATTAATTCAAAATGAAAAAGAAATAGATCTTCTGATGAAAAATACTTCTAATGATGTTAAGTTATTACTTGATACGGGGCACGCAATTTTTGCAGGAATTAACCCAATGAAGATTTATAGAAAATATCATTCAAGAATTAGCCACTTTCACTTAAAAGATATAAGAAAAAACATTTTAAAGAGATGTATTAAAAACGATTTATCTTTTTCAAAATCTTTCTTAAAAGGTGTTTTTACTGTACCTGGAGATGGGTTCTATAATTTCAGGCCTTTATTAAATAATTTAAAAAAAAATTACTACAATGGATGGGTAATTGTTGAAGCAGAACAAGACCCAAAAAAATATTCCCCTTACATTTATTCATTAATGGGATATAAAAATGTTAAAAAAATCTTGAAAATATAGTTAAAATAACTTAACTAGATCAATAAATGTCTAAAGAATTTCTGAATAAAACTGCAATTGTTACAGGTAGTACGCAGGGCATAGGTTATGCTGTAGCAAAGCTATATATTGAAAGAGGCTTAAGTAATATTACTATAGTTGGCAGAGATGAAGTAAAAGGCAGTAAAGTCTCAGAAGAATTTAATTCAATGGGTGCTAATTGTTTATTTATAAAAGCTGAACTGAAAAATGTAGATGATTGTAGGAAAATAGTTAAGATGACAGATGAAAAATTTGGCAGAATAGACATTCTGGCAAATTGTGCAGGTGACACAAGAAGAGCTACAATTCTTAGTACAGACCAAGATTTATTTGACGATATAATTGCAGTAAATTTAAGAGCTCCTTTTTTCTTAATCCAAGATTGCGTTAAGGTTATGAGGAGAGAAAAAATTAAAGGTGCAATAGCTTCAGTTATAACAATGTCGTCACATAGTGGTGCAGTTTTTAAGGCTCCTTACTCAGCTTCTAAAGCAGGTTTAGTTAACTTAACGAAAAGCGTAGCATTTGCTTTAACAAGAGATAATATAAAAGTTAATGGTCTAAACTTGGGATGGACACATACTCCAGGTGAAGAAAAAACTATGGAAAAATATGTTACCAAAGATAAAAATTGGCCAACTACTCATGGTAAGGATTTACCTTGGGGAAGGCTAATACAACCGCTTGAGGCAGCAAAAGCTATTGCTTTTATGACATCAAGCGAATCAGGATTGATGACTGGAAGTATAATAGATTTTGATCAGATAATTAGTGGATGGTATGCAGATTATTCAGGCCCAAAAAGATTAAAAGATAACGAACTAGGCATCTAATATCAATCATATGAAGATATTTGGTCAATTCCCAGGTGGAAGACATTTAGGAGATGATGAAATAAAAAATGTTACCGATGTTATTTCTTCTAGATCTCCTTACAGGTTTTCAGGTTTAAATTTAAAACAGTACTGTAATAAGCTTGAAAGCGAAATGTCAAATTTTGTAAATAAAAAACACTGTTTAGTTGTGAACACAGGTACCGCAGCATTACACTGTGCGTTACATGCTTGCGGAATAAAAAAAGGTGATGAGGTTATTGTTCCGGCTTATGGTTGGAGTGCAGATTTAATGACAATAGTAGCAATGGGTGCAACACCAGTAATTGCGCCAGTTTCATCTGATTGTAATTTAGACTTAAAAAGATTAGATAAATGCATATCTAAAAACACTAAAGCCTTGATTGTTATTCATATGCGAGGATATCCTTGTGATTTTAGTGACATTATTCCAAAGTTTAAATCATTAAACATTCCTATAATAGAAGATTGCAGTCAATGCTTTGGTGGCATGATAGATGGTCAAAGAGTAGGTCATTTAGGAGATTATTCAACAATGTCTTTTCAATACAATAAAATGATAACAGCAGGAGAAGGTGGTGCAATTATGATGAATGATAAAGAGAGTCATGAAAAGTGTGTAAGATTTCATAATCTTGGTATGGATAGAAAAGTTGGAGAAGACCCAACAAAAACAAATGACCCAATTGGACCAGGTTCTATTGTTTCAGTAGGTCTAAACTATAGAATGTCAGAAATAACAGCCTCTGTTGCTTTAGCACAATTAAAAAAAATAAAAAAAATTATAAGTGGCTGTAAATCTAATTGGGACAAAGCTCTTAAAATGTTAGAACCTATGATAGAAAAAGGTTTAATTATTCAAAGAAATATATCAAATTTAGCAACGCCAAATTATGCTTTTTTAGGATTTAAGAGGAGCGAAAATGTTTCGCATAAAGCAATATTAAAAAATTTTTCTGAGTTAAATATACCATTTGAACATGTGAATTTAAAAGACTCACATCACTTTGAGATATGGAAATTTTTTTTAGATAAAGAAAAATATCCCTATAAAGATATGTCTGATGAGACTAGTAATAAAAACTTAGAGCATAATTATTTTTGTGAAATCTTATCTGAATAAATGAAAAAAATAAAAAATTTAAAATTACAATATAGAAATAATCAAAAAGGAGAAATTATTTTTAATAAAAGTATTTATTTAAAAAAAAATATAGCAAAAATATTTAAGCCAATAATAAAAGATAGAAAATGCTTTTTTTTTATTGATAAGAACCTTTATCAAAAAATGGATTTAAGACTCTACTGCAAAACATTAAAAAAAGAACTTAATGCAGAAATTTTTTTACTCAAAGGAGGTGAGCAAGCAAAATCTCTTCACTATTTTAACAATTATATTAATAAAGTTTTTAAAAGTGGTGTTAATGTAAATAGCTATATAGTGGCAATAGGTGGAGGAACTATAATAGACTTAGCGGGAATGATTTCATCTATAATTTATAGAGGAATAAACTTCATATCAATTCCAACAACTTTACTTGCTTCTGCAGATGCTGCTATATCATGCAAAAATGCTTTAAATTTAAGTGGAGCAAAAAATCTTATAGGTACTTACGCACTACCAAAAAAAATATTTATTGAAACAGAGTATGTGTATAGTTTTTTGGAGAATAAATATTTTTGGGATGGCTTTGCAGAAATAATTAAACATGCAATAGGGCATTCTAGAAGATTATATAATCATTTGGTTAATGATAATTCCATTTATATAAAAAAAAAATATATAAATAAGTTAAAAGAAAATGAAAAAAAAGAATTTTTGAAAGATATTTCTGAAATACTACTTATGACTATTCAGAGTAAGACAGACTTATTTAACGAAAAAAATAATGAATTACAGCCACTATATCATTTTGGACACACTGTTGGACACGCATTAGAAATTGCAACTAAGCATAAATGCTTTCATGGAGAGGCTATAAGCATAGGAATGTTGGTAGCAACAGAGCTTTCAATTAATAAAAATAAATTAAATAAAAAAATCATGAAAGATCTTTTATTTTTAATAGAAAAATTTAATCTTCCAAAATCAATAAATAAAAAAATTTTTAATCAAAAACTATTTAAGAATGCTATTAAAAAAGATAAGCGATACTTTGATGGCAATAATCATTTTATATTAATGGATAAAAAATTTAAGATTAGTAATAAATTAACACCTATTAAGTATGATGAGTTTTATCATATTTTAAGAAAATATATTATGTAATGAAAAAACTTAGAATAGCAATATTTGGTATTGGTAGAATGGGAAGTGTTCATTTAAAAAACATACTAAATCATTCAAAATGTGATTTACTTTATATCTATGACACCAACTATAATAGAAGAAAAAATCTTTCTAAAAAACACAATATTAAATTAGTCAATAATATTGATGATATATTTATGGATAAAGAAGTTGATGCAGTATTTATTTCATCTCCAACAAATACACATCTCAATTTAATAGCAAAAGCTATAAAATTCAATAAACAAATTTTTTCTGAAAAACCAATAGATTTAAACTTAAAAAAAATAAATAGCTTAAAAAACAAATGTAATAATTACAAAAAAACTTTCCAAATTGGATTCAATAGAAGATTTGACAAAAGTATTAGTGAATTATTAAGTAAAGTAAAAAATAATAAAGTAGGTAATATTGAAAAAATAATTATTACAAGTAGGGACAAATCTCCCCCTCCATCGTTAAAATACTTAAAAGATTCTGGAGGAATTCTAAGAGATTGTGCAATTCATGACATAGATCTATTAATAAATGTTTTACAAAATGATAAAATCAAAGAAGTTTTCTGTTACCCATCAGTACTTTTTGACAAGAGAGTAAAAAAAATAGGAGATCATGATACAATTATGTCTATGTTTAAGACTGAAAAAGGAAAAATAGCTATGATAAATAATTCAAGAAGATCTATTTATGGGTATGATCAAAGAATAGAAGTTTTTGGTAGCAAAGGAATGTTAATGACTAAAAATATCAATGAAAATTCAACTATATATTATTCTAAAAATAGTACAGCAGCAGAAAAACCACATTTGAATTTTTTTTTAGAAAGATATGAAGATTCATTTATTAATCAATTAGATAATTTTGTGAATAGCTGTATTAACAATAGGAAAGCAAGTGTTTCTTTTGAAGATTGTAGAAAAGCATTAGAAATATGTGAGAGTTTATATCTTTCTGCAAAAACTGGAAAGTCAATTAAATTATAAATTAGTTTCTTAATCATATGAGTTTTAAAGTTTTTTTTACAGGCTTTTTAAATAAAAAAACAAATCCTAAAAATAATTTTATTGTTGAGCAGTTTTATATGGATAAGCACAATTTTGATAAAAAAATCAATTTTATACCAATTAATCTTTCTTATAGTTCAAAAGAATTTAGAAAAAATTATAGATTTATAAATAAAAAAAAACACTTATATAAAAATGATATTAATAAATTTTTAAAAAAAAATTTTCCAGAAAAAAAAAACTATTGGGAAAAGTCAGTTGATTATTGGCTTATTCATTTTTTATCAACTGTTCATATAAAGTATCAAAAATTAAAAAAAATAAAAAGAAAATATCCTAATATAAAAGTTTTTAAAGTAGATCCCAAATATCTTCATAATATTTATCAAACTTCAGATTTTCTTGAATTAGTGGAATATTCTGAATCATTAAATGTTTTTATTTACCAAAAAATTGCAGAAGTATTAAATATAAAATTAATAGATAGTAATTTTAAAAGTAGCTCAATACCAAAATTATTAAAAGATAGAAATAATAAAAAAAAAATTCAACATAAAAGATATTTTATAAGAAAAATTAAATTTTTATTTATTTACTTATACTGTATTATAAGGAGACCATATCTACTTATTGATATTTATTCATCTAGAAAATTTAAAATAAAATGTCTATTGTTTTCATTTGGAAAGTTATTACCAATTTCATCTGAAAGTATTTATTTAGATGAGAAAATAAATTTTAAAAAAAAAGTTTTAAATTCTCAATCCATACACATAAATGAAGTGGATGAATTTGATTCTATCATTAACAATATAATTAATCATTGTTTTCCAAGAATTTTACTTATAAATTTTAATTTAAAAAAATTTAATTTTTTAAAGAGAGTTAAAGGGATTGTTAGCTCTATAAATATAACTTCTCAAGACTATTTTAGATTTGTTATTTCACAATTAGATAAAAAAAAGGTTTACTCACTTCAACATGGTGGATTATACAATATGCAAAAGAAAAATTTGATTGAGGATTTTGAAAAAAAAAATTCTATATTTTTAGGATGGGATAAGCCATTTTCTCTACGTGCATATTTTGATCATAAATTCAGCAATAAGCTATTTTACAAAAAAAATAAAAATATAATATTTTTTACAACAATTAAAAATATCAACATGGTAAGATATGAATCAGAGACAACCGAGTTTAAATCAAATAATGACTTACTAATAAATAATTTTAATTTTTATCAAAATTTAAGTAATAAAATAAAAAATCATTTAACAGTTAGAATTCCAAAACATAATTATGATTGGAATTTAGAAAAATTATGGAAAAAAAAATCTATAAATTTTAGCGGTAAACTTAAGGTTCCTAATTTTTTTAATCTTGATAGCCCAGAAACTGCAATCTCAAACTCTAGAATTTTTGTATGTGATCATATATCAACAGCTTTTTTTGAAGCTTTATATTCTGGAATTCCAGTAATTATTTTTGATGATTTAAAAAAATATGAGTTTAAAAATAAAACCTTAAAATTGTTATTAGATCTAAAAAAAAATAACGTAATACATGATAGCCCAGAAGGTTGTGCTGCTTTTATTAATACAAATTATCATGATATTGATAAGTGGTGGAATGACAAAAAAACAAAAAAAGCAATTAATAGTTTAAAAAAAAATATTTTTGCAAATAATTATAAATTCAATATACCTGGTTTTTAAAAATTATTTTCTGTTAAAAAACATAGAAAGTATTATTAGTCATAATTAATGAAATTATTTATTTTTAAAACTATTAAAAAAATTACAAATATTTTATTAGAATTTAAGTTAAGTAGATTTATATTTTTTGCAATTTTTGAAGAAGTTTCTAACTTCAAAACAGATGTAACTAATTTAAAAAATAAAAATAAAGAATTTTCTTTTTATACCCCAAATTATTTAAGTAGATATAGAGCTAAAAGTTTATATCTAAAAGAACCAGACACAATCGAATGGTTGGATAGTTTTAAAGATAATTCAGTTTTTTTTGACATAGGTTCTAATGTTGGCCTTTATAGTATTTATTCTGCAAAATTAAAAAATTCCAAAGTTTATTCTTTTGAACCATCAGTCTTCAATTTAGATCTTTTGGCGAAAAATATATATTTGAACAAACTTGAAGATAAAATAACTATTATTCCATTACCAGTTAACGATCAAAAAAAAATTTCTTTTTTTAATTTTACCGATACTGGGAAAGGTGCAGCTTTTTCCACTTTTGATAAAAACTACGATCATAATGGAAATGATTTAAATACAGAATTTAAGTTTAAAGTTATATCGTCTAGTCTTGATGATATTATCAAAGACTTTTATATTGAAAAACCCGAATATATAAAAATCGATGTAGATGGAATTGAGCACTTAATATTAAAAGGTTCTACTGGCATTTTAAAAAATGTTAGAAGCATCCTAATAGAAGTTAATGACAATTTTAAATATCAAAAACAAGAAATTATTAATATTTTACAACAAAATAACTTTGAAAAACAAATAAATCCTAAATTTTCACAAGAAAGTATAATTAAAAATGAAATTTGGAATAATAAACTATTAAAATAATTAAGTAGATACTAATTTAAATTAAAAGTGTAAAAGACAAAAAAATGGAAAAATATTTTTTATATATAATCAGAATTTTTTATAAATTAAGTATTATTAATTATTTAAAAAAAATTAGCTATTTATTGGGTAAAAATTTAAATCAAAAATTTACTCTTTTAGATATTGGTGCTGCTAATGGTGTTAATGGTAAGTGGAATATAATTTCTGATAAATTAAATACAATTTTAGTAGAACCACACAGTGAAAGTGCTAAAAATTTAAAACTTCAAGGACTTGAAGTGATTGAGTCAGTTTTACACAGTGAAAATGATAAAAAAATTAAATTTTACAATACTAAAAAACCTATGTGCTCTTCTTTTTATAAACCCAATATTAATCATCTAAAAAAATTTTTAGATACTGATAGATTTGAAATAATATCTGAAGATATTTATAATTCTAAAACTTTAGATTCTGAAATGATAAATTTTACTCAGCCTAATTTTATAAAAATTGATACTGAGGGTTCAGAGTTAGATATTTTGAAAGGATCACGAAAAACATTGTTAAATGTCTTTGGACTTGAAGTAGAATGCTCCTTTCATCAACTTAGAGAAGACCAACCATTGTTTGAAGAGATTAGGTCTTATTTAGAGAATTTAGATTTTGTCTTTATTGATTTTGTTAGCATGATCAGATGGGAAAAAGACAACTTTGGATTTTCAGGTCAACCACAAATAACAGATGCATTATTTTTAAAAAATGAAGAGACAATTATAAAAAAATTCCATAAAAATGAAATTAGCACTGATGATCTCCTAAATTATTTTGTTATTTTGATAACTTATGAAAGAGTAGATATTTTAAAATATGTTTATAAAAAAACAGATATTTCACTTAAATATATAGAGGATATTATTAAAATTTTAGAAATAAAAAAAAATAAAATTAATAAATTAAAGCAAGTTCAATACTCAGTTGAAAATCAAATTTTACAAAATAAATAAATTTGAGTAAAAATATTCTTATTATTGGTGGAACAGGTTTTCTTGGCTATCATTTAGCAAAAAAATGTCTGTCAAAAAAATGGCATGTAACAAGCATTTCAACTAATAGTCCAAAAAAAATAAGATTTTTGCCTAAAGTAAAATATCTAATCATGGATATCACAAAAAAAGATCTTATATCCAAAAAAATTAAATCTAATTATGATTTTGTTGTAAATTTTGGTGGTTATGTAAATCATAGTGAAAAATTAAAAACTTATAAAAGTCATTATATTGGTTGTAAAAATTTAGCTAATATATTTAATAAAAAAAAGATAAAATCTTTCATACAAATAGGTAGTTCAGTCGAATATGGTGATGCAAAATCTCCACAAAAAGAAAATAATAAAACGGATGTAAAAATGCTTAAATCCACATATGGAAAAGCTAAACTAATGGCTACAAATTATTTATTAAAATTAAATAAGAAACATAATTTTCCATGTACTATACTTAGACTTTACTTAGTTTACGGACCTTACCAAGATAAAAATAGACTTATACCGCATACATTAAATGAATGTTTGAATGATAATGCTTTCATGTGTTCTTCTGGAAAACAATACAGAGATTTTTTGTTTGTGGATGATTTGATAAAAGCAATTTTTAAATGTTTCAATAACCAAAAATCAATTGGTGAAATAATTAATATAGCATCAGGAAAACCACGAAATGTAAAGAAAGTTATATTATTTATAAAAAAAAATATCAATTTAGGAAAGCCTATGTTTGGAAAAATTTCATTAAGGAAAGATGAAATATTAAGACTTTATCCTAGTATTTTAAAAGCAAAAAAAATTTTAAATTGGGAACCGTATACTTCTTTTCAAAATGGTATTAAAAAAATTGTTAAACATTATAAAAAATAATTTTTAAGTGATCGTTATTATTGTCATTAATAGAATCGAATAAAAAATATTTTTGTAGAAAGATAAAATAGATATTATCTTTTTTTATAATTTAGATGATAAGATTTTAATATTTGCGCCAGATTTTTTTCTGGCTTCCAACCTAATTTAATAATTTTTTTTATATTAGCAACATGGATAGTTTTTTTATTAGATTCTTTAATCAAAAACTTTTTATTAAAAAGAGTAGCTAGATATTCCACTACTTTAATTAAGGGGGTTGGTTTTCCTGAGCCTAAATTATATATTCCTTTTGTTTTTTTAATATATAATAATTTTATAGCAGAATAAATATCTCTTATATCAATAAAATCCCTAACATGATTAATGTTATTTAAATTAACTAAATCATTCATTAAGAATTTTTTATAAATTGAAGGAATAAAAAAGTTTATATCTTGATTAAAATTTGTGTAACTGAAAATTCTTATTATACAAATATTAATTTTATTATTTTTTTTTAATAAATATCTTTCAGCAATTAATTTTGTTTGACCATATTTACTTATTGGCTTTAGCGTTGAATTTTCAGAAATTTTGTTTTGTGAAAACTTATATACATGTGAGGTTGAAGAAAATAAAAACCATTTTGTAGTTTGATTTTTTTGAACTTCATCAATTAGCAATTTAGTGCCAAGATAATTTACTTTTTTTGAATTATCATAATTATTTAAAACTTTTTTTGTTGGAACTACTGCAGCAAAATGAAATAGAGCTTCAAATTTTTTGTCCTTTAACCAATCTTTAATATCTTTTTTATTTCTAATATCACCATTAAAACAATCAAATTTAACATTTTTAAATTTTTTTTTGATATGAGCGCCTAATACTCCTGTAGATCCTGTAATACCAATAGTCTTAAAGTTCATTAATCATCAATAAATTGCTGCTAATGTAGCTAGCTAATTTAGAGTTAATTTTTTTTGTATGTAGCCCTATAAAGAAACCTAAATCTTCTGTTATTTGTGCATTTTTAAATTTTTCATTATTTTTGTTTAATTTATATAATTTTATTGCAGGTTGATTGACAAAATTTCCACTAATGATTGGTCTAGTTTCAATACCTTTTTTTTCTAAAAAATTTAAATATCTAGATTTTTTATTTGAATATTTTTTATCAATAAATATTGCCAAACCAAACCAACTTGGGTTAATATTTTTTTCAACATTTAAGAAATTGATTTGATTGCAAAACTTTTTATGTGATTTAACCTTTTCGATAATTTCGTTTCTATTAAATTCTCTATTTTCTTTAAAAATATTTTTTCTTTTAAATTGATTTAATGCAATTGCGGCCTGAATTTCTGTTGGTCTAAGATTATAACCAGAATTAATAAATAAAAATCTAGGATCTAAATTTGAATAATTTTTTTTATATTTTTTTTGAATTAGTTTTTCCCTTGCCCATCCATGAGATCTTAATGATAGCAAAATCTCATAATCTTCTTTTTTATTGCACGTAATCATTCCTCCTTCACCAGATGTAATTTGATGAGAATAATAAAATGAGTAAGTTCCAGCTTCACCAAATGTTCCTAAAAATTTATTTTTAAATTTAGTACCAAAAGATTCACATGTATCTTCAATTATCATTAATTTATTTTTATTTGCTATTTGTTTTAATTTAAACATATCGGCTGATAAACCCAGAACATGAACACAAAAAATAGCTCTTGTTTTTTTTGTTATTTTTTTTTTTAATCTTTCTAAGCTTATATTTAAATTTTTTAAATCTATATCCACAAAAATAGGTTTCAGTCCATGTTGAATTATTGGCCATAATGATGTCGACCAACAAACAACAGGAACAATAACCTCATCTCCAGGGTTAAGTTTTTGTTTTCTCAAGGGGTTAGTTAATAATGACAAAGCGAGCAAGTTTGCAGAAGATCCAGAATTAACCATCAATGCATATTTATTTCCTATATATTTTGCAAATTTTTTTTCAAACATTTTTGTCTTAGAAGACATAGTAATTTGTTTGCTTTTAAGAACTTTTTGTCCTTCTGATATATCTGAGTTAGAAAAGGCGTTTGATAACAGTGGGTATTTCATGATCAGTATTTATATATTAAATTTAAAAAATTTCACCTAATATCAAAATAACCACTCACGAAAAATTTGATATATAAAGTATACACCAAATGGAGTGCTTAATTTTGATTCACCATGAACTCTAGCATTTTCTCTACTTGGTATTTCTTTAATTCTATATTTCTTTTTTACACTTTTAGCTAAAATGTCTATTTCTATTCCAAATCCATTTTCTGTTGTTTTTAAGTCAATAAAATTTTTTTTTGATGAGGATTTTAAACTATAAAGTATGTCAGAAAATTTAGTCTTGAAAAATTTATTAAAAAGTAAAGTTAAAAAATCACAACCAGTAGATCTAATAAGGCCTATAAAAGTTAAATTACAATTAAGATCTAAACTCCCACCTTTTTTCCTGCTGCAAACAATTAGTTCAAATTGTTCTGAAGTTATCTCATTATATAAGTTTACTATATCACCGGGGTCATGTGAACCATCGGCATCATAAAAAATTATATAATCATGTTTTGCAGTAAATGCTCCTACTCTTTGAGCATCTCCTTTTCCAAGCCCATTATCTAAAACGAAGTTAACTTTATTGAGTAAGCAGACTTCTTCTGTACCATCATTTGAATGACCATCAACAACTATTACATCATCAGATCTCTCTTTTAAGATTGGCAATATTGTTTTTAAATTTTCACACTCATTTTTAGCTGATACAATTATTGATAAATTTTTTAGCATAATGTTAAGATCGTATATTGCAAATTTAAATATATTAATATTATAAAAAGTACAGCTTTATTTAATAATTGTAAAATCTGAAAACTCCAAAAGACTTAAAAATTGAATATGTTGGATGCAAAGACCACAAAAACATACCTGAAACAAAAGTGTAAAATAAATAATTTTTATTTACAAATTTTTCAAAATTACAAACATAAAAACAAAAACAAGCTAGTATTGGATAACAAAGATTTGCAATCCTTCCTACGTTATTTATACTACCATCTGGACCAGCAAGAATTGGTTGACCAATCATCATTAAGCAAACAAATAAAAGTGTAAGCGCTGAAGAAATTTTAATATTTTTATTAATATTACCAAAAAAAACTACAAGTAAAGGTGTAAAGGGCATCATCCCCAAAAATAAAAATCTTATAAGCTTTTCAAATTGACTAAAATCATAAAATATTATTCCATAAGCAAGTTGTAATGGAAATTTATGACTTGATATTTGAGCTCCAATTTGGATTGTTAAAAAAATAGATAAACAAAAAAGTACTGTTAAAATAATAAATAACTTAATTTTTTTATTTATTAACAATAAAATACTTGATCCAATGAGTAGAGCTATAGAGGTTTGCCTCAAATAAATAGCAATTATAGAGACCATTAAATTGATAAAATAATTTTTATTTATAAAGGTAATAGAAAAAATCAATCCAATACAAAAAAAAAGCATATCATGAGCTTGAGCTGGATTGAATATATGATATCGGATTATATATGGGTTTAAAAAAAGTATAGAAAAAAATAAAATTGATACTTTTAGATTCAAATTTAAATTTTTTATAAACAAATTTGTTAAGTAAAGATAAAAAATTATTAACGCAATTGTGAAAAGTTTAAAAACTAAAAAAGAATCAATATTAAAAAAATTGGCAATACAGCCAACTATATAGGGAATTAGAAATCTTTGAGCCACATTTTGAATGATTATATTGCTTTCTTGGTTCAATAATGGTGCATTTTTTGCTATTTCATTGTAGCTAATCACATCTGTTTGATTGGCTACATGAATAATATCATGGAGACTCAGATAATTTGTTGTAGCTATAATAAATACTAAAGAAACTGCTATATATAAATAGTAAATTTTAGTTTCAGATTTGTTCATGATGAATAAAATTAATATGTATATATATTAGAGCACATATGAAATCAAATAACTTAGTTAGCATCATAATGACATGTCATAATGGAGAGTCTTTTTTACATGAAGCAGTAAAAAGTGTCATTAATCAAACTTATTCAAATTGGGAATTAATTTTTTATAACAACAAATCTATTGATAAAAGTGAAAAGATTATAAAAAATTTTAAAGATAAAAGAATTAAATATTTTAGGTTAAATAAATTAGTTAATTTAGGCACTATAAGAAAATTAGCCTTTAGTAAATGCCAAGGTGATTTTGTAAGTTTCTTAGACGTTGATGATTACTGGAAAAAAAATAAGCTAGAAAAACAAGTTAAAATATTTGAAATGAATAACAATATTGATGTTGTTTATTCAAATTATTATAAAGTTGAAAGTAAAAAAATTAAAAGAATTAAAAAAAAATTACATAGAGGTTACTGTCAAAATGAAATAATTTTTAGTTATGTCAATGGATCTCCTTTAACTGCTTGGTTAACACTCATGATTAAGAAATCTGCAATAGATAAACTAGAAGTTTCTTTTGATAAAAAAACTCATATTTCTTCTGATTTTGATTTAATAATTAGATTAAGCATATTTTGTAACTTTGATTATAGCGCTGAATATTTAGGATATTATAGACTTCATCAGCAAAATGAATCAAAAAGTAAAAAAAAAGAAATAGGTGAATTAATTTATATTATTAATAAATATCAAAAAAATAAAATAATAAGCTCTATATTTTTTTATAAAAATTTTGCATATAAGCTGTATATCAAATATTTTATCTTTAAAAAACTAAAATCAATTGATATTAAAAATTTTGTCATGATCAAGAGATTTAATATCAGATTGCTTTATTTTATAACCAGAATAATTCCTAAGGAAATACTAAATAATTTTATTAAATCATGATTTCAGACATTCATCCATTACTTTCGATATTGTCTTCATTATTAATTGTTAATGGATTTTATAATTTATCTAAATTTATCTCTAAGACAAAATATTTAATATTTTTAGAAAATTATGCAGTTCGTGGAAGATTGATAGTATTTTTTTTAATAATAAATTTTTTTTCAATTATATTATATAACTTTTTTTTATTTTTTGGTGTTAATGAAATTTATCTAAAAATACTAATAATTTTATTAATTTTAATTGGCTTTTATAAACCTGACAATATTCAAGTTTTATTTAAAAAATATGTTTTAATAGACACTAAAACTAAATTATTATTATTTTTAATAATATTAGGTTATTTTTTAATATCTTTACTACCAATAACAGATCCTGATTCACTAGATTATCATCTAACATTTCCCTATCTTTCTTTAATAAATGAAATTTTTTTTATACAAAATGAATGGTTTACAAGTCAATTAGCTGGAGCAGGTGAGGCTTTAATAATATTTGGCCTATCAATTGATGCTTACAAGCTATCATCGATCTTGCAATTTGTAGCCTTGTTCTCAATCATTATTGCTATTCTTAATTTAAAATATGAAAAACATTATTCAAATTTGAATAGTAAAATTTTAATATGCTTAGCTATTTTATGTATACCTAGTTTTCTATTTTTAACATTTACTGCTAAACCACAACTATTTGCTATAGGCACAAATTTTATTGCATTTCTTATGACTTTTTTTGTTTTACCATTTGAAAAAAATAATAAAAAATTTATCATTATTTTTTGTATAATAAGTTTTTTGTGTTTCAGTGCCACACAGTTTAAATTTTCATTTTTTTTATCTTCTGGGATAATATTATTATTTGCATTTACTGAGCTATCTAAACGAAAACTCTTGTTTAAAGGATTTCTGATATCTCTAGCATTTTTTATTATCATCGTATTTCCTAGGGAATATTTTGATTATCAATATTTAAGTAAAGATATAATTAGAAATTTTTTTTCACCAGCAACTGATGATTATGCTACAGCATCTTTTATTGGATCATTAAAACATGGAACTGGAAATTCTAGATATTTACCTTATTGGATTTTTTTACCATTTAATCAATATGGTTTTAGTTTAGGTGTTGTTACAGAAATAATTGGTTTAAGTGTTTTAATTTTTTTAATAAATTTTAAATTCAAACCAGTAAAAAAAATAATATATGCATCGCTCATATTTTTTATTTTAGCTCTATTGTTTGGCCAACCAATGGGTAGATTTTTTATAGAACCTTTTTTATGGCTTACTGTTGGAGCTATTTTTTATCTCAATTCTAAAAATAATATATTTTTAAAAATTAGTAGAAAATTAATAATTATAAACTCAATAGTAATTTTTATTGCAATTATTTTTACTGTTGTAACTTTTATACCAGGAATCTTCTCTATTAAAAATCACAAAAATATTTTAGAAAAGTATGCTAATGGTTATAGTTTATATTCATGGGCAAATAAAAAACTGCCAAAAAATTCTGTAATATTAACAACACATAGATCATATTTATTTTCTCAAAGTCCGTTTGTGAGTTACGACTTTAGACTTTATGTTAGTACACAGGAAGGGCTCAATTATTATATTGACTCTGTAATCAAAAAAAAACCAACACATTTATTATATAACAGTATTGATCATGATAATATTCAAGATGTTTTTAAAAATTGTAGAGGTAAATTGATCATTAAAGGTAAAAATGTTCATCAAACAAACAAGAGAAATCCTTTTAATAATGTTAAAAAGCAACTTGATGGCTATATATACGAAATTGATTTAGACAAATTAAAAAAATGCAAAAAAATATAAATTTTTAATACAGTATTAAAAGATTGTTGTGATATGTCATTATTTTTTAAACCATATAAATGAAAAAAAATTTATACATTCAATTTGAAACTAATTTTTTTGATAAGATCATAAATAAAAAAAGAATTGAGATGGTTAATTTGATTAAAAAAAAAATTAATGTTTCAAAAATTCAAAGTTTATTAGACATAGGAACCACTGAAGATTCAAGTGCTGATAGTTCAAATATTTTTTGTAAAATGCTTAACAATATTAAGATACATAAATCTGTCTCAAATCAAAAAATTACAAATAAAAGATTTAAGCGATGTATAAAAAAATCTATTACTTCAAAATTTTCTAAAGAAACTATCAAAACCTTTAAAAGTGATTTGATTATTTCTAGTGCTACTATTGAGCATGTAGGTAGTTTTAAAAATCAAATAGCAAAAGTCAAAAATATGATTTCTTTATCTGAAAAATATTTCATAATAACAACGCCTAACCGATTTTATCCAATAGAGCTTCATACTAAATTTCTTTTTTTACACTGGCTGCCTAAAAGTCTTTTTAGAAAGATTTTAAGATTCTTTAATATGAACTATTTTGCTGAAGAAAAAAACCTGAACTTACTAAGCAAAAGTGATTTAAAAAAAATTTTAAATATTTTTTCTCGAAAAATAGACTATAAAATTTATAATATTTATTTTTTAGGTTTTGTCTCAAATTTTTTAGTCATTTGCAAAATTAAAAAAAATTGATTGAATATTAATGATAATTCTTGGTCTAAACATAAACCACGCAGACACTTCTGCATGCATAATAATTAATGACAAAATTATTGCAGCGATTGAAGAGGAAAGATTTGTTAGAATAAAACATTACGCTGGTTTACCAAAAAACTCTATAGAGTTTTGTTTAGCACAATCTGAATTGGAGATAAAAGATATAGATTTTATCACAGTCAACTATTCACCTGCTGCAAACTTTAAACAAAAAACTTTTTATAGTATTAAAAACATATTATCTAAAAGTACTTTTAAAAAAATATTGAATTTTAAAAATAAATTATTTCATACAAGTGAATTGGATAGATATTTAAAAAAAAATAATTTCTCAGGAAAAATCATTAATGTTGAACATCATATGAGTCATATCGCTTCTTCTTATTATAATTCTTCTTTTAAAAAATCAGTTGGTCTAACAATTGATGGATTTGGTGATTTTTGTAGTTCACAAACATTTTTATGTGAAGATAATAAAATTGACAGTATAAAAAAAGTTTATTTTCCTCATTCTTTAGGAATTTTATATCAATCTATTACACAGTTTTTAGGTTTTAAAAATTATGGTGATGAATACAAAGTTATGGGTTTGGCATCGTATGGTGAACCGCTATACATGCATCAATTTAATGATTTAATTAAATATGATAAAAAAAATTTATTTTTACTAAACTTAGATTACTTTTCTCATCACTCGAATTCAAAATTTTCTTATAATTTTTCTAATGGAATTCCTAAATTTCAAGATCTATATTCGGAAAAAATTAAAAATCTTTTAGGAAAAGATAGAAATCCAAGTGATAAAATTGAAAAACGTCATTTTGATATTGCCGCTTCTCTACAATTATCTTTTGAAAATATTTTATTTTTAATTTTGAATGACTTATATAATGAAACTGGTGTAGAAAACTTATGCTTAGCTGGAGGATGTGCGCTAAATTCAAAGTTTAATGGGTTGATTAAAGAAAAAACACCATTTAAAAATATTTTTATTCAACCTAACGCAGGAGATGCTGGAGGTGCCATGGGCTCTGCTTTACATTTCATTCAAAACAAGGATATTGATAGATCTAAAATAGAACAAATTGATACAAATAAGTGTTATTTGGGTACTTCTTACAGTAATGAGTTTATTGAGAAAAATTTAATAAAAAGTAATGCGCTCTTAAAGGATTACTCATTTAAAAGATTAGAGGATAAAGACTTATATTCTGAGGTTGCTGATAGGATATCTAAAAGTCAGATTATAGGCTGGTTTAAAGGAAGATGTGAATGGGGACCTAGGGCTCTTGGAAACAGATCAATTCTTGCAGATCCACGGAATCCTAATATTAAAGATATTTTAAATGCAAAAATAAAGTTACGTGAAAGTTTTAGACCATTTGCGCCTGCAGTTTTAGAGGAGTTCTCAGATAAATACTTTGATTTAGATTATTCCTCACCTTATATGCTTAATGTTGTTAAAGCAAAACAGTTAGCAAAAGATTCTGTGCCTTCCGTAGTACATGTGGATAATACTTGTCGTGTACAAACAGTAAGTAAAATAGATAATTTACACTTTTACAATTTAATCAGTGAATTTAATAAGCTAACAAATGTTCCAATAATACTTAATACGTCTTTTAACGAAAACGAACCTATAGTTCTTAATCCAGATCATGCATTTGATTGTTTTAGAAGAACATCTATGGATTGTTTAGTTTTAGAAAACTGGGTAATTACTAGATAATTTATGAGAGTAGTACAAGTCCTTGATGAAATATCAAAAAAAAATATTAGTATTGTAAGTGTTGTTAGAATAATTTCTTCATATCAATATTTATCAAGTCAATCAAAAATAATCGTAGCAAAAAACCAAGATAAACTCAAAAAAGTTGGAATTGTAAAAAGTTTATTTAGTAATTTATTTTTTAGTTCTGAAGTTAGTAAAATTTTAAAAAATAATAACCCAGAAATAGTACATATACATGGTATATGGAGACCGATTCACTTTTTTTTTATGTTACATTGTACTTTTTTAAATATTCCAATATTAGTGCAACCTCATGGAATGCTTTTGAAGGAAGCATTGAAAAGTAAATCATTTATTAGTTATGCAATAAAATTATTTACATTGTATATTTTTTATAGATTTTTTTTATCAAAGTCTTCATTTATTGCAGTGACCCAAGAAGAAGAAGAGTCTATAAATAAATATTTTCCTAATGCTAAAGTATCTATTGTAAAAAATCCATTAGCTATTCAAAAAATAACTTCAAAAAAGATTAAAAAAAGATTTGTTTATTTTGGAAGGTTTAATCGACATAAAAATTTGAAAGAATTTATCATTGCTTTTATTGATGCTAGGCCGAGTAGTGATTGGTCTTTTCATATTTATGGAATTGAAGATGATGAAAGTTATAAAAAAGAATTATTAAATTTAGTTTCTAATTCTGGTTTTGAAAGTTCTATTAAATTTAATAAACCACAATTTGATATTAAGAAAAAATTCCAGATTATTTCAGAATCTTGGTGCAATGTTTTACTTTCTAAATCAGAAATATTAAGTTTATCAGTTCTAGAAGCATTTAGTGTGGGTACTCAAAGTCTTGTAAATAAAAAAATTTTCTTTCCAGCATGGATTAAAAGTTTTTTAATTGGATCAAAAGTAGAAAATAAAAGTTTAGTAAGAAATATTAAAACTATAATGAACCAGAATATTAAAAAGAAACAAAAGTTAAAAAGTACAATGAAAAGTCTGTTTCAAAATAAGTATACTTTATCAAACGAAAAAGATATTTATCAAAAATTTTTAAATAAAATTACTATACAGCACGATACAAAAAATACTTTTAGTAACTTTTCAGTTTTATTTTCAAATTTACTTAATTCTATATTGGTGCCTTTTTTAATGGTTCTATCAGTTATTTTTAGTAGCTCATATTTTGCTGCAGAGATTGGAGTTTTTCCAGGAATTGTTCTTTTATTAACCCAAGTGTTTTCTGCTAATGCAAGATCTTTGTTGCTTTATAATCGGGATAACAGATTCTATGATGAGGTAATTAATATAAGGTTTTATGTTGGAATTTTGATTGTTACCAGCTTGACATTGTATCAATATTTTTTCTCATATACTGAGAATTTTGCCACTTTAACTATCTTAAGTTTCATTGTTTATTTATCATGGATTAATGAAATAAATCTAGCTATTCACGAAAAAAACAAATCATCTTTAGTAATCAAGTTATTTCTAATGATGAGTATTGTATTTTATATTTTAATGGTAGTTAACTTTTTATCAGAAATTGTTTTACTTTTAGATATTCTTAAGTTTTATTTTTTATTCCACGTTTTATTTTTTTTATATCATATAAATATTTTGAACTTTAATATTAAAAAATTTATTAAATATTTTAAAAATCAATTTGTTGAGTATTTAGCAGTTGCTTCAAGTTTTTTTAATATTATTGGTGTTATAATTTGGAGGATTTCTTTAATAGCAATTTTAGGAAAAGCTTCTGCAGGATTATTTTTTGCCTCATTTGCAATAGCTTCTTTTCCTGGAACATTATTTAATAATATTGTTGGTCAAATTGTAACCATTAATGAACAATTAAAAAATACGATTGTTAAGATTTCTAATTTATTATTTATTTTGTATATTATTCTTATTTTTGCTTTAATTACAATGAATCAATTTTTTCTTAAAGATTATCAATTTTACAACCTTTTTAATATTACATTAACTTCTTTAATAGGTACACCATTTATGTTGAGAGCCTTATCTTATAGACATGAATTTTTATCTTTTAGTAAATCTTTTCAAAAAAAAATTTTTATAAAAGATATTTTATATGGAATTTCAATTTCTCCAATAATTGTAACCCTCTATTATTTAGGTGAAAAGGAAGCTCTTATTTATGCTTACCCTATTTCTTCATTTTTAGCCTTATTTTATTACCGTAAAGTTAAAGTATGATTTTTCAAATCTATAAAACTCTTAGGATTATAATTTTTTTATTAATTCTTGGCATATCTTTTTACTCTGTAAAATTTTACGAAGGATCAATTTTTATTTATATTTCTTATTTTTTATCATTGATAGCTATGCTTTTTTATTTAACAGATAAAAAATCAAGTTACTTTGAGATTTTTTTCTCTGCTTACCTTTTTCTTGGTTTTTGGTTTAAATATGTATTTAGTTTAATTTTATATGAAGGTCGAATTTATGACTCAAATGTCGCTCAAATTAAATCTACGGACATAGATGACATTTTAATTTTAGGGATAATGATAGCATTAACATGTTTACTTTCGTCCTTTATGAATAAAAAATTTAAAAAAAAAAAAAATATTCAATCTCAAAAAGATTTGGAAAAAACATTTTTTGTAGATTTATATTTACAAAATAGAGTTAAAGTTCTTATAATTTTTTTACTTTCAATAGTCACAGTTGCTTTTTTTAACTCAAAATTAGGTATTCACCAAAGAGGATTTATTTTTGACACTGAATTGCCGTTAATAATTATAAATCTAGTTAAATGGCTTTTACTTTTTGGTTTTACAACATTTTCTTGCTTTATTTTTCATGTAGAAATTAAAAACTTAAAAAAAATAAATAGCTTTACAATGATAATTATTTTTTTTGAAATTTTTTCTTCCTATACATCAATGTTAAGCAGATCTTTTATAATTAATTCCTCATCTTTAATGTTGCCTATTTATCAAGAAAGCTCGAAGTTAATAAAAAAATATGATATTAAGTTGATAGTATTGTTTATTTTTATATTGCTGCTTACTGCAATTTCTGTTCTAGGAGTTAATAAGATTAGGATTGAAAAAGTTAAAACTGTTATAATTGAGTATAAAGAGCTTACAGAAAACAATTTAAACAAATCTAATAGTGATATTATCGTAGAAAAAAAACTTAATAACTATAATTTTCAAATACCCAAGAATAACTCACCAACAGATAAAATTGAGAAAGAAGTTGAAAAAACATTTAAGACGAGAAATAGTACTGCCATAATTAACAAGACAACTCCCAAAGATGTAGTCAATTTTATACTTGTTAATAGATGGATTGGTATTGATTCATTAATTTTAGTTTCGAGCTCAAAAAAAAAGGGATTTGATTTATTTTTTAGAGCATTAAAAGAAGAAAAAGATCATTTAGATTATACATTTTATGAGAGGGAGTTTGGTCTAATAGATGTAAAAACAAATGTAGATACTGGTAAAACAGTCATGAAGGGTAATACGTTGCCAGGAATTATTTCTTTTTTATATTATACTGGAAGTCCAGTTTTTTTATTATTTTCAATTATGTTGATATTTTTTATTTTTAATTTCATAGAAAACTTTTTAAAGCATTTAACAAATAATAATCTTCTTTTTATGTGCTTTATTTCAAATATGATTGCTACAAGATTATTTCATTTTGGTTATGCGCCAAAAGATTCTTATTTATTTTTAATTTCTATTTTTTTATCAATTTTATTTTTAATTTTATTAATGAGATTTAAATTTCGTTTTTCTAGATAAAAAGAGGAAGTATATTAATACATAAATTGTAATATTTACGATAAGTATAAGTGTTAAAATTTTTGCATCATTGTAGTAATTTATACTTAGAAAAATACCAATAAAAATAAACAAATTTATAAGAATTCCAGTTAAAGAGTTTGAAAAAATGAAATTTTTATTTACATAAAAAATCTTATTTAATAATAAAGTATGAAAATGAAGACCATCAGCCTCATCAATTTTTTTGTTTGCGTTTAATCTTCTTATTATTGTAAATAAATTTTCAAAAGCAGGATACCACAATAAATTTAAAGCCAATAATGGTGAAATATAATTGTTTATATTAATAATACTAATCACATAAATTGCCATAAAAATATTAATTACATAAACACCATTGTCTCCTAAAAAAGATTTTTGAAATAGATTCAGTAAATAGAATATAAAAAAAATAGTTATAATTATTCTTATATCAGGAAAATTAGCTGGATTTGGAAATGCACCAAATAGAATTGCTAAAGACACTATGAGATAATACCCTACAACATTACAATTTACACCATCACAAAAATTAGAACCATTAATCAATATGATTATACAAATGGAGGAGAAAAATAAATTAAAAATAGTATTACTAATAAAATAGTCTAAAAAAAATAAACCAGTTTTATTAATTTTTATATCCAAAGAGTAAATAAATAAAATTACTAAAATAGATTGTAAAAGCAACCTAAGTTTAGGACTAAAGTTAGTTTTTAAGTCTGAAAAAATTCCAAGTATCAAAAATGAAAAAAGAAATAAAATTATTATAAAAGAATGACTACTGCGATCATTATCCAGTATGTATGTAGTTAATGCTATAAACAAATATATTCCACCAGTCAAAGGTGTATTTTTATTATATTTTGATTTATGAGTTTGATCTCGAGGCGCATCAAGCAAAATAAAATATTTGCTTTGAATAAATATTAAAGATAATGAAATAACTAACAGGTATATAAATATAATAAGCATTTTAGTTTATGGCGATTAAAGAAAACACATATCACAATTATTTATTATTTGCATCTGTATTGCTAATTTTAATACCTCCTGCTCTGATTTCCGGACCATTTTTACCAGACCTATTTATTACAATGATGTGCTTTATTTCTTTATTCATTCTTAATAAAGAAAATCAATTATTTTCATTAAAATCTAATTTTTTTAAATTTTTTTTAATTTTTTATATTTATCTAATTATTACTTCAGTATTGTCAGATAATATTTATGAATCAATAAAACCATCATTGACTTATTTGAGATTTGGTTTTTTTTCTTTAACTGTAGCTTTCATTTTTAAAGATAAAAAAGATTTTATAAAATATTTTTATTTAATGCTTTGTTTGACTCTTGTTGTTTTATTATTTGATGGATATTTTCAATTTTTTACAGGAGAGAATATATTTGGTTTTAGAGATCATCGTAGACCAGATCGCCTTAGTGGCCTTTTTTTTGATGAACTAATCTTAGGATCATATTTAGGAAAAATTTTACCAGTATTTTGTACACTCTATATATTAAATAAAAAATGCTTTAATAAGTATTATATTTTTGCATTAGTTCTATTAACTTACATTCTAGTATTTTTATCGGGAGAAAGATCCGCATTTTTTACTACAACACTTTATTTAATTATGATTGCTCCTTTTTTTTTGGGTATAAAAAAAACAATGATTTTTTTTACATTAATAGGCATAATATTTGGAACATTAATTTCAACAAATAAAAATATGAAAAGTAGATATTATGACCAAATGTTAATGCATACACTTGGTGTTGGTAAGCATGCTGCTGAAGGTAGTTCAAAAATCACCTTTATGCCAGATCATATTGGTTTATTCACATCTGCAATAGATATTTTTAAAAAGAATATCTTTTTAGGTGGTGGTGTTAAAACATTTAGAATTAATTGTAAAAATACTGCTAATGAAAAATTGCTTAAATTAAAAGCAGATTTTCCAAATATGCTTTTTTGTAATACTCATCCTCATAATTATTATTTACAACTACTGGCAGAAACAGGATTGTTTGGTTTTTTATTTGTTTTAGCAATTTTTGTTAAATTATTTTTTAATTATCTAAAACAAGTATATTTTTTAATAAAAAAAAATAAGAATTTAAACATAGAATATACAGCTATATTGTCTGGATTAATTATTTATATTTGGCCATTAACTACTACAGGTAGTTTTTTTAATAATTGGATATGTTCCATATTATTTTTACAAATTGGAGTTTATTTATATATATCACAAAATGAATCTAAAAATTAATTACGATTATTTTTATATATTAATATTTGCATCCTTTTTTTTCTTTTGGGGTGTAAATTTATCTGAAATTAAGTTTTTATCTTTTTTAATACCTGACTATTTATATAATAATTATAGTGTTAATTTAAAATTAAGTTATTTAATTGTATTTTTAATAATCCCTATAATTTATAAGAGCATAATAAGTAAAAGCTTATCATTTAAAAAAATATTTAATTATCAACAGTATATAATTTATTTTACTTTATTTGTTATTATACATTTTCTTTTTGTAAAAGTTTATTATGACGAAATCATTAGTAAATCTGAAATAACAAATATTTTTTATTTGTTGTTATTAGCTATAATTTATTGCCATTATAGAAATTTTATATTTGTTAATTTTAAAAAAATTATAATTTTTTATTTGGTAATTTTTGTTATCTACTCAATTTATGAAGGGTCACATATTTATAATGAAGGATTTTTAGATATGGATGGGGTACTTCAATTCAAAAACCAGGGACAGTGTAATAATGATATATTTTTGATAGATATTCTAAAAAAATATCTAAATATTAGTTTAAGTAATAGTATTTACTTGGAAAATTCTCACTTAGGATTGATGACAATAGCAGTTTTTTTTTCTTCTATATTCATTTTGATACAAGAAAAAAAAAAAAACATTTTGTTATTATTATTACTTTTAATAGAAGTAATTATTGTACTAAATAATCTATCAACAACATTTTTTGTTGGGTTTTTTTTCGCTCAGATAACTTTATTATTATTTTTTCATAAAAAGATAAATAATAAATATTGGATAATTACTCTTTTATTTTTTTGTGTAAACTCATACTTTTTTTTGTCAGACAAGAATTGCACTAAAAAAATTACAGATTTTCAAGTTCAATCTGTTGTAAAAAACAAACTTGTGAAAGGTCCAAAAAATCTAACCACTTTAATTTATGAACGTTCAATGATAGTTGCCAAGGAAACACTTTTGACACACTCTTTTGGCTGGGGAATTGATGGTATGGATAAAGCAACTGCCGCTATGTATAAAAAGTATTCACGTATGGGTTATGGGGAATTTCTCAGCAGTGGAAACATGCGTATGGATGAGTATAATAAAAAGGGTTGTATAGGAGAGCCCGCCTGCATTAATAATAAAAATGGTAATAATATAACGTTCTGGTGGACATTACATCTTAACACAAAAGATGGGTTATCAAATCTTTTTAAAATGTTTACTGAGTTTGGAATTTTTACTTTTATTATTTTTTTTTATTTTACCAAATATCTCTTGAACATGAAAAGTATAAGTTCTTATAATTTATTTATCATTACTTTGTTTATTGCTATGAACATTAGAGGAATAGGATATTTTAATGGTGGATTTATATTTTGCTTATTAGAATTTTTTTTCTACAAAAAGTTTATACCTGAACTAGAGTTTAATAAAAAAAACTAGTTTACTAGTATAAGTTTACATTTTAATCAATTCATCTTCAATTAACTTTGGAATATTAATATTAGCATTATATTTTTCCACATTAGTATATGCATTATGAGAAAAAAATTCATAATTAAATTTTATCTCATTAATATAATCTGTGACACTTATTCTTTTTTTACCTGAATTTATAATTATACCATCATGGTTATTTTTTATTATCTCATTAATTCCACCTTTAGTAAGGTAAACTAAAGTTGGTATACCATGGCTCTTAGCTTCCAGCACACTAAATGGACAATTTTCAGTAGGACTTGTTATCAAAAGTAAGTCTATGTTTTTATAAATTATTGATGCATTCTTATTTAAAAAAAATTTAATATATTTCTTTTGATCATTGTTTAAACTAAACTTGTTACTGCTAAATACATTAAAAATAAAATTATTTTTATTTTCATACGCTATTTTCAAAAACTTATTTAAGCCCTTTTCTTTTTCTGCTCTACCAATAAAACCAATTCTAAATTTACCATTATTAGATCTACTAATTTTTTTTGATGGTTCAACTGAATTATATTGAATTAAATTCTTTGCAAATTTTGGAAAAAAATATTTCTTTTCCCAATATTTTTTCGTATACTTTGAAACATAAAATATTTTATTGCAGTATAAAAAAAATATTCCAGATAAAAATGTGCTTAGATAAAATAAAATTCCCTTTTTAGTTAAATGACTATGAGCAAAGAAAAATATCTTTTTTTTATTAAAGGAAAACTTAATATATAAAAAATATATTATAAAAATAATAGGATTTGAAAATATAAAAATTGTATTCTTATTTTTATTCTGATTTTTTATTTTCTTTAATATTTTAAAAGTACTATATATTTTTTTTAAAACATTAACCTTGAAATGTAGTACGTCTTTTTTTTTTTGATTCTCAAAAGACTTTTCATCAATCAAAATACATTCAATTTTTTTTTTAGTAATAAATTTAATAAGAGTATCTTGAAATGTTTTTATTCCACCAAATGCATTTGATATAAATACGATACTATTTTTCATTTTTTGATGTATTACTTATTATGTAGTTTTAATTTAATATATATTCAAATATGTTTTTTAAATTAATAGTCTATCAATAAATATATGTGATATATAAATTGATGTTTTTTACTATTATTTGCACATAAAATGGATATATTTACAATAATTTCTACAATTTTTATAAATAAAGTGCATACATGAAAGCGATATGAAAACAGCTCTTATTTTTGGTGTTACAGGACAAGATGGATCTTACCTTGCGGAATTTCTTTTAAAAAAAAAATATAAAGTGCATGGGGTTAAAAGAAAATCATCCTCATACAATACTAGTAGAATTGACCACATCTTGGAATCAAATAAAAACTTTTTACTTCATTACGGTGATGTGACAGATGCTATACTAGTAATGAATATAATAAATAAAATAAAACCTGATGAAATCTATAATCTATCCGCTCAATCGCATGTTGCAGTTTCTTTTCAAATTCCAGAATATACAGCTAACGTTGATGCATTGGGATGTTTAAGAATATTGGAAGCAATAAGATCATCAAATTTAACAAAAAAAACTAAATTTTATCAAGCAGGCACTTCAGAAATGTATGGAAAAGTTCAACAGATACCACAAAATGAAAAAACTAACTTTTATCCAAGAAGTCCATACGGCGTATCAAAAGTTTTTTCTCATTGGATGACTATTAATTATAGAGAAGCATATGGTATATTTGCATGCAATGGCATATTGTTTAACCATGAAAGCCCTAGGCGGGGAGAAACATTTGTTACAAGAAAAGTTACAATAGCTTTATGTAAAATAAAACTTGGTCTTCAAAAAAAATTATTGATTGGAAATTTAAATGCGAAACGAGATTGGGGACATGCAAAAGACTATATTGAAGCTCAGTGGTTAATAATGCAACAAAAAAAACCTGATGATTTTGTAATTTCTACTGGAAAAAATTATTCTGTTAAACAATTTATTGATATGTGTGCACAGTTACTAAATATAAAATTAAAATGGACTGGAAAAGGTATAAATACAAAAGCATTTGATCAAAATGGAAAATGTATAATTGAGTGTGATAAAAGAT
>TARA_B110000027_G_scaffold22721_1_pt1 | contig 32895 bp, 20 predicted proteins | sample TARA_B110000027 | Tara Oceans TARA_B110000027 (sample SAMEA4397101) | marine metagenome | biome: Polar Biome; feature: [SRF] surface water layer (ENVO:00010504); material: water (ENVO:00002006), including particulate matter (ENVO:01000060) such as... | depth 5 m
GTTGTTGTTTTAGACGATCCAGATATGAATTCCTGGATTCCAAAAGTAGATTCACAATGGGATGGTGCTATTCCTGTTACACTTATTTATAATACTTCAAAACGCTTGTTTTATAATCGTACATTTACCTACGATGAATTAGAAACTGAACTTCAAACATTTTTTTAATAACCCTCAAAACAAATTAATATGAAAACTATTCTTTCCTTAATTGTACTGCTCACCACTGTTGCATTTACGCCTAGCATATCCGATAACGGTTATGAAATTGGTGATATCGCAACTGATTTTAAACTAGAAAATATAGACGGAAATTTTGTGTCATTATCAGATTATAAAGATGCTAAAGGTTTTATTGTTGTTTTTACATGTAATACTTGCCCGTACGCAGTAGCCTACGAGGACCGTGTTGAAGCCCTCAACAAAAAGTATGCTAAAAAAGGCTACCCTGTCATCGCTATTATGCCAAATAATGTCAGTACAAAACCAGGCGATTCTATGGAAGCTATGCAGCGACGTGCTAAAGAAAAAGGCTTTACATTTCCATATTTAATGGATGCTGATCAATCGATATATCCTCAGTTTGGGGCGACCAAAACCCCTCACATTTACATTTTAGAAGCGACTGCTAAGGGCCCCGTTGTACAATATATTGGTGCGATTGATGATAATTATAAAGATGCTACTTTGGTGAAAACCAAATATGTTGAAAATGCTGTAGATGCGCTATTATCAGGAACCTCTGTGGAGGTTAATAAAACAAAAGCCATTGGGTGTTCTATCAAGCTTTAGTACGCCAATGTCATAAACAAAACACTATTAACTAATTTAACTTTTTTTATATTACATTATGTCAGATTTATCACAACAAGACTGGGTTTCAAACTTAAATTCCGATTCAAAATCAATAATTTTAGATGTCCGTACCGATGCTGAGGTAGAGGAAGGAATGATTCCAGAAGCTAAACATTTAGACATTCATCAAGGGCAAGATTTTATTTCAGCACTTGAAAAACTCGATAAAACGAATTCTTATTATGTCTACTGTAGATCAGGAGCTAGAAGTGGTCAGGCATGCTCAATCATGCAACAAATGGGTTTCGAGAAAGCCTATAACCTTTTAGGCGGTTTTAATGATTGGGAAGGTGAAACCATAATTCCTTAAAATATGCGTTATTTTAAATTTGGATTTTTCACCCTAGGTGTATTATTACTTTTAAACTGTCGTAATACATCGCCACAGTCTATTCAGCTTATTACATCCGAAGAAATGAGAGAAATCTCAAAATTAGAAGGCATGCAATTAGTAGATGTAAGAACTCCAAAGGAATATGAAAATGGTCATATTCCTAATGCTCAGAATATTGATTTTTTAGATGCTAAATTTGAGGCCAATATCCAGAGTTTAGATAAATCAAAACCCGTAATCATATATTGTCAGCGTGGCAGTCGAAGCGCAAAATGCGCATCCAAACTCATCGCTAATGGTTTTGTAAAGGTCTATGATTTAGACGGTGGCTTTGCCCAATGGGAGTATAGCGGTTTACAGGTAGAAAACTAATTAGTTTAGTGCCACAAAGGCGTTGGGTAAGCCCCTTGTTTGGTAAGCTCTGCTAAGGTACTCACAGCTTCTTTTTTGTCGTCATAATACGTCACGCCAAACCAAGTACTTTGCGCGTCAATGACGTCAACAGTGATATGACCATTCTCCATCATTTCTTGAGTTACAAATGGCAAGTAAATTTCACTTTTTTCGAGATTGTCAGAATTTTCTAAAAACGAGGCAAAGTAGGTTTCGATATACTTGAAAATTGAGGTGTTACAAATCCAAAAATTCATAGAAACTGCTGTGTCAGGAGCAAGAATTACTCCAGAATCTTCATCTATAATTTGAGACGCTTGTTCTGAAATTTTAGTGCGTTCGATAATCGAGGTCAACTTATGGTTATTGACTTCACAAACTCCTCGAGATACCGATCCAAATTTGGATAATGTGTTTTTAAGGCTGTAAGCCACCAATGCAAATGCGTCAGGGTTTTCGTTATTTTTAATGAATTTTGCTGCGCCAGCAAACGCATTTTGTCCGTAATAATCATCGGCATTTATGATCACAAAACTGCCTTTTATCACATTTCTAGCCGTCCAAACCGCGTGAGCAGTACCCCATGGTTTTTCGCGTTGTGTGTTTAATGTAACAGTTTCTGGGATATCTTTAATGTCTTGAACTAAAACATCTAGTTTCACTTCCTTAGGTAGACGTTCTGAAAGGTGAGATTCTAGAAACGATTTGTTAGCCGCTTTAGTGATGACTACAATGTGATTGAAGTTGTTTTTGAGGGCATCGAAAATGCTAAATTCCATCAAAAACTCTTCTGCAGGTCCTAAATCATCAAATTGTTTTAATTTTCCATAGCGACTACCGCTTCCTGCTGCCATCAGTAATAAAGTCATTTTTTTGTGTATTTGTTCGCCGCAAAAATATAATTTTTAAACCGTAACTGAAATTTAATTCCATAATTCAACATTAATGTCCTTATAAAGCTCAATTATTTGTTGTAATTTGGTAGTCAAATTAACCAATACTTAACTTTTTATTTTATGAAAACAAAGGCATTAACTTCGTTTTTTTGGTCGCTTATTTTAGGTGTATTTTCGGCTTTCGCTCAACTACCTGACTATTATACTGATATTGATTTCACAAAACAAGGCGATGCGCTCAAAAGTGAACTTTCGACATTAATCAGTGATACACACACCAATTTAATTCCCTATACTTCCAGTTCAACTGATACATGGGATGTTATTCATGAAAGTGATGCTGATGTAGATGTTCAAGGCAATGTGGTTTTAATTTATGGCTATAATGATTCTGATGGTGATACTAAAAATGACCGTACACGCGCAATTTCTAATCAACAAAATGGATTTTGTATAGGCTATTGGAATAGAGAGCATGTGTTTGTTAAGAAATTAGCAAATCCTAAATTAGAGACAGGTCGAGCAGGACCAGGCACTGATGTTCACAATTTGAGAGCAGCAGATTGTCAGATGAATTCTACCCGAAATGATAATCTTTTCAAAGATGGTAGTGGGGACTCTTTTTTGAATAGTGATTTTTATCCTGGAGATGAATTTAAAGGGGATGTTGCCCGAATTATTATGTATATGTATTTGCGATATCCAACTCAATGTGAACCAATTAATATAGGAGTTGGCAGTAGATCATATGCAGATGATATGCCTAACATCTTTTTGGAATGGAATGAAGAAGATCCAGTTTCTGAGTTTGAAACCAATCGAAATAATGTTATAGCTTCTTATCAAGGTAATCGAAACCCGTTTATTGATAACCCTTATTTGGCAACTCTAATTTGGAATGGGCCCAATGCAGAAGATATATGGGGAGTGCTATCTACTTCTGATTTAGGATTTCAAGACGTCTTTATTCATCCAACTATTGCTAACGATTATATACAAATTGAAGGTTTAGAGTTGTCTGTCGGTTCTGTTGAGGTTTTTAACCAGTTAGGTCAAGTTTTGGAAGTTAAATTAGAGGGAAATAAAGTTTATGTCTCTAGATTTTCAAAGGGCTTGTATTTGATGTCTGTTACAAAAGGCACGCATTCTAAACTATATAAATTTTTGGTAAATTAAATTAGTTTCACATATGAAAGACTTACTTTTTTTAGTTTCTTTTTTCTGTGTTTCACAAACTTTAGCCGCTCAAAAACTATTTTCGGTTCAATATCAAAACCAAGCAGATTTAAAAATTTTTGTAGTGGACTATGCCAATCAAGCGGATTTAAAGGTTTTTAAGGTTGATTACAGCAATCGTGCGCAAGGAAATAAAGGGCTTTGGTTTTTTACGGAATATTCGAATCAGGCTGATACATCTGTGTTTTTTGTAGATTATGTGAATCAAGCCGATTTAAAAATTTTCTTCGTCGATTATCAAAACCAAGCAGGCTGGCGAAATAATTCTAAAAAACACTTGCTATATTGATTTTTGAAATGTAATTTTCAACTCAATAAATTGTTTAATATTAAAAGTTTTTTTTTAACTTTTTTTTAAAAAACCTATTGATTAATACCATATAATAGATTTGTTTTTTACTCTAAAAAATTGATTTTTTTATCTTTAGTAAATTCAAAAAACCCTTTTATAATCTAGACGTATTAAAATCAACTTTTATTATTGGTAATTAATATTTTGAAATTCCTTATATTTGTTTATTAATTAATGATTAAAAATAAACAAAATTAACCTGATGATTTTAAATAAAACCACTCTTGCTTGTATAGCTTTTCTGTTTAGCAGTTTTCTTTTTTCTCAAACCAATATAGCAGATATCAATTTTGTAGATTTTAACGCTACAGCTACTTACGGATCTGGCTCAGGGGTCTCAGTCCATTTTTTTCCTAAAGGAATTTACAAATTTGAAAATGGAACTGCAGATAACCAATTTGTTTTGGAGCTTTCTCAACCTGGTGGAACATTTACACCCGCAGTAGAGTTAGTTACTGTTAATGGATTTTTCACAACAACAATAAATGGAGAACTACCTGCAGGAACTGCTCCAGGAAGTTATAAATTGAGAATCAAAGCTACTCAGGGAATGTTAGGAGATGGCAGTACATTTGGCGAAGTTTTTTCAGCACCTTCTGCAATGTTTCAAATCTCTGCGACGGCTTCCTCGCGAGTCATGTTTTATTCAGGTATTGCGCCAAATTCCACTCATTTTAATTGTACAGCAGACCAAGATATTAGTACAGATCCGATGTTTGGTTCTCTAGTTATTGGTACATCAGATGTGTCAGGTGATATTTTTGCTATAGCGCAGACTAGACGTCTTAGAATCTCAAATTTCAGTTCTGGTACTACCTATAAATTTAGAAGAATAAATACGGATAATTTATCAATAGTTGATATAGGAACGATCACTGGTTCATTTTACCAAATAGCTGATGACATTCCTTTAGGATCTTATAACTATGAAGTTGAAGCCATAGTAGGCGGGATCTCATCCGTTTACACGGGTGTTTTTGTGTTTCATAAAAGTACTACTGTACTAGCCAACGAAACCAGCGAAAATGTTTGTGCTGGTAATGATGTAGAGTTTAATATAGATGCAACCACAGATGGTATTGGAATGAATTATTCTGGATCTTATTATACATTTGATTATGGGGATGGATCTCCGGTTGAAATTTTCACCCACGCTGAACTCTTGTATAATAATACATTATCTCATGAGTATACGACGGTGTCATGTGCCGAAGATCAGAGTAAATTTACGGTTACAAAATCACAATTTAATAGATATAATCAAAATACAGGGGATAGCTGTGATTATCAAATTATAGGAAATGGAGCAGAAAAAAAAGTAAATGTAAGTTTAGCTCCTGAAGCTTTATTTGAGGCTGAAAACTCTGTAGTTGAAATTTGTGAAAACGAAAATATAAGTATTATTAATTTAACAACTTTAGGTCAATTTGGGTCTACTGGTAGTTGTGAAGACGATGCTAATTTCTACTGGGAAATAACTGATCCTAATGGAACTGTTTTTGATCCCTATTACCAATTAGGTGTTGTCGAACTAGATCCTAATAATTGGATGGTAGACACCAATTCAGATGGTTTACTCGATATTTTAATTCCAGCTGCACAAGTTATTCCTGGGTGTTGGACGTTCAGACTAACTTATGTTAATGAAGATTTGTGTCTTACAACCTCTATTTTCCCTGAAGAAAGCGTTCCAGCTTACGTGATGAATGTGCAAGCTGTTCCAGTTGCTGATTTTGACTTTTTAGATAGTACAGATACAGAAATCACTGAAATTTGTTTTGGTGAAACAGTTACGTTTTTAGATAAATCAAATGTTTCATTATTAGGCTGTCAAAATCCAGAATATACTTGGACAATACTTCCTGATACGGGGTATACATTTGTGAGTCCATTTACGGCAACCTCTGATAGTCCAGACGTTATTTTTAATGAGCCCGGTGTTTATAATGTAACACAGACCATCGATAATGACTGTAATGAACTCGCTTCTATTACTAAAGAAATTATAATTCTTGGAGATCCTACAGTTGAATTCACAAATTTATCTATTGATGCATGTGAGGGTTTAGCGGGTCAAACCTTAGATGGTTTTACATTAGATTTTCTAAATAATGGAACAATTTCGCCAACGTACAGCGAAATGCCATATGAACCCACAACGTTTCTTTGGACGATTACTGGAACAGGCGTAACAGCAAGTGATTATAATTTTGTTAATGGAACTGATGCTACAAGTGATTTTCCAATCATTAATTTTTTAAGTTATAAAACGTATATTATTACAATTCAAGTTAATGGAAATTGTTCGAATTCAAATTCAGCTGTTTTTACATTTGTTTATGAACAAACGCCTATAATTACAAATACGAATACGCAACAATCACTATGTCCTGGTGAATCAACACAAGCAGTTCAGTTTACATCTGACATGGACCCCTCAACAACGTATTCTATATTTATCAATTCGGACCCTGCTATTTCTGGGTATGATCCAACGTTAAGTTCTGGTAACACTATTCCAGTGATGACTTTAACAAATTCATCAAATGTTCCAAAGGATCTCATTTATTCAGTAGTCCCTACAGTAGATAATTGTAGTGGAGGAACTCGTAATTTCACGTTTACGGTCAATCCTGAACCAGTGATTCCAACCCAAACGGCTGAGATTTGCTCAGACGAAACATTTACAATCACTCCTTCAAATAATCCACCTACAACGATCGTACCAGCAAATACCACCTATACATGGACCGTTGTTGATAATACTGATGTTACAGGCGAATCTTCTGAAACAACCCCACAAACCGCTATAAGCCAAACCCTAACCAATACCACAAACACAGTTCAAACTGTTGTGTATACGTTAACGCCAACATCTGGAGATGATGGAAATTGTGTTGGAGAAGACTTCCTCTTAAATGTTCAAATAGACCCTAAGCCATCTTTAGATGATGTGAATTTAGCAGCGATCTGTTCTGGTGATACTTTTAATTTAACTCCCACAAATAATGGAGGAGCCAATGGCACAGATATTATTCCAGCAAATACTACCTATACATGGACTGTCGTTGATGCCAATGGATTTGTTACTGGGGATTCTGACGACACTACAGGTCAAACCTCAATAAGTCAAACCTTAACAAACACATCAAATGTTCCTCAAACACTAGTATATACAGTAACGCCAACTTCAGGAGACCAAGGTACTTGTGAAGGAGCTGCGTTCACATTAACAGTTGTTGTCAATCCAACGCCATCTATTTCAGCAATCGCCTCTCAAACTATTTGTGGTGGTACTGCATTTGATACTCCAAACTTTATTTCGGATGTAACAGGCGAAAGTTATTCATGGGTATTAACTAACACAGGGATTCCAGCCCAAGTAACGGGTTATCCGTCACCTAGTGGAAATGGAGATATTCCGGGTGGAGTTATAGAAAATACAGGAACGGATTCGTATACGTTAATTTATGATGTGACAGTTGATTTTGAAGGCTGCTTAGGTAATATGGAGCAATTTAGTATTACTGTTGAGCCAGCACCAAGTGTTAATTTTGATGTATTAGATCAAAGTGTCTGTTCTGGAGGGAATTCAGGTTCAGTTAACTTATCTTCACTAACACCTTCAGTTGAGATTTCATGGTCTATCGACTCAAGCTTGTATCCAAATATTTCAGGAATCAATCAATTAACAGGAACGACAACAATCCCAGCATACACACTAAGTAATTCAGGGTCATCCCCGGTAGAATTAGTGTTTATTGCACAAGCAGTCACAACTTCTGCAGGGAGTTGTATTGGAGCTCCAGTAGAGTATTCTATTATTGTGAATCCAGCTGCCGAAATGGACCCTATTGAAAATATGATTTTTTGTAATGGTGAAACGACTACAGAAATCACGTTTTCAACGGCGATAAATGATGGAACTACAGAATATAATTGGACAGTAGACACCAATATTGGTTTAACGCCAACGACAGGAACAGGACTAATTCCTGTTTTTATTGCAGATAATTCAACTAGTAATCCAATTGTTGCAACAGTTACAGTGGAACCTGTTTTTACAAATGACTCCGACCCAACTGTTGAATGTGATGGTGTGCAACAACAGTTCACAATAACGATTAATCCATCACCACAAATTACAAATGCTGTCGATAGTGAAACAATTTGTTCAGAAGGATCTTCAAGTTCGGTACAATGGACAAGTTCTATAACTAACGGAACTATAACCACTTACAGTTGGACGTTTGTCTCTGCTACTGCAGGTGTCACTGGACATTCAACTGACCCTGGAACAGGTGATTTACCAGTATTCTCATTGTTGTCAAATTCTTCCAATACGGTAGGGGAATTAGTTTATGAAGTCATTCCTTCGTCCTTAGGCTGTACAGGAAATCCGTTTTTGTATACTATTTTTATAAATCCAGTAATTGCAATTACAAATATACCTGCTTCTCAAAATTTATGTAGTAATGATACCACTGCTGAAGTCGTATGGGAAAATACAAATGCGGCATTGGCAGTCGATTACAATTGGACTTTGGATTTATCTACAGTACCCCCTGGCACATCAGGGTTGATATCCAATGGAACAGGGAATTTACCCGCAATGAATGTAAACATTACGGATATAATTACTGCTAATATTGATTACATTGTAACACCAAATTTTGATTCTTGTGACGGCGCAGTGTATACTTACACGCTCATTGTAGAGCCTCGACCAGTAATGGATCCCATTCTACCCCAAACCATTTGTGGTGGAAGTGCGTTTACAACTCCAACGCTTAATGCGGATGTCGCTGGCACCGTTTTTAATTGGGAATTATTAGATGTTGCTAACATCCCTGTTACAGTAGCAGGCTATCCAACGGATTCTACGCAAGCTTTAGTGGGAGAAACTATTTCAAATTCTGGAACCTCTGCATATACATTAACTTATGAATTTACGCCAAGTTTTAATGGTTGTGATGGTCCAACAATTCCCTTTGATATTACCATTAATCCATCTCCAATTGTAAATTTAACTTTAGATACTCAAGAGGTGTGTTCTGGTTCAGCAACCCAACCTTTCACAGCGAATTCGCTAACCGATCCTTCAACAACATACCAGTGGTCTGTTAAAAGTGGCTCAGCGGCTCTAGATAGTGGAGATCCAAATGCCGGATTAACAAATCAGATTCCTTCATTTACGGTAACAAATACGGGTATAACTCCTATCACTATTGAGATCGAAGTTATTGCTTCCACTACAGGTGAAACCGTATGTCCAGGTACACCTACTATTCATACAATTACTGTTGTACCAGATCCAGAAGTTCAAATCACATCAGCAGCTCCAACACCAATTTGTATAGGAGGAACTATTTCAGACATACAAGTAAGCACAACAGGTGGTACAGGAACCGTATCCTATGACTGGTACACATCAGATGCTTTAGGAACTTTAATAAGTATTCATCCCAACTCCACAAATGCCGCAAGCTTTAATCCGGGCGTTTTTGTAGCAGATGGTCTATTTTATTTTGTAGCCGTTGCTAACTTTGATGGTAGCGGATGTGATCAAGCTGAAAGCTTGGTTATTACTGTTGATGTCAAAGCAGATGCTACTTTAACAGCCCCTTTAGCCACTCAAACTTTATGTGAAACGACCATACCAACAGATTTAGAAGTTACCGCTACAGGAGGAACAGGAAGTTTCAGTTACCAATGGTTTTCAAACACAACCAATACAGCTACTGGAGGTGTTTTAATTTCAGGAGCTAACGATTCAGTATATACACCAGATACTACCACAGCAGGAACTGTATATTACTACTGTGTAGTAACCACAGACGCTTCAGGATGTGAGACAATAAGCTCAGTTTCTGAGGTTATTGTCAATGAAGGCCCTTCAATAGACACTCAACCTTTAGCCGCACAAACGGTTTGTTTGGATGGTCCTACTACAGCTCTAGAAGTTACATTTATAGAAGGCGTTGGTACACCAACATACCAATGGTATTCAGGGCTTACATGTGATACAACGGATTTAAGTAATCCAATACTAGGCGCAACATCAAACACTTTTATACCCCCAAGTACAGCGGTAGCCTCGACCAATTATTTTGTGATACTGACCTTTGGAGATGGTGGATGTGGACCAATTACTTCAGAATGTGCGTTAGTGAACGTAGGCGAAATTCCAGTTATTGATAATATCGAATTAACTATTTGTGCGGGAGATACTTTTGATGAAGCACCAACAAATGGCGGTGGCATAAACTTAACAGATATTGTGCCAACCACAACAGAATATACTTGGACCGTTACTGGATCAGCTTTTATAAGCGGGGCAGTAGATAATACAACTCAAGCAGTTTCAATATCGCAAACTCTAGTAAATTCAACAAATACAGTTCAACAAGTTGTGTATACAGTGACTCCAATTTCTACAGCTATTGGAAGTTGTATTGGAGATCCATTTACCATCACTGTTTCTGTGAATCCAACTCCAATAATTGCTAATGCAGCTCTAGAAGTGTGTTCTGAGACTCCATTTAGTTATAGTGCTTCCGGCGATGGGTCTGCAGGTTCAGATAATGTTCCGGCGAATTCAACGTATACTTGGACGGTTATAGATAATCCAAATATTTTAGGAGAAACAACTGACATTACAGGAGTTGCAACTTTAGATCAGACGCTTGTAAACATCACAAATACGCCACAACTAGTGGTGTATACTGTCACAGCAACATCCGATTTGGGATGTGTTGGAGAAGAATTTTCTCTTACTGTGACTGTAGATCCAGTACCTCTAATTTTAGATACAACATCTGATATTTGTAGTGGAGAATCGTTTGCGATAACCCCAGTAAATGATGAGCCTACAGAGATAGTTCCTGACACTACAACATATACATGGACTGTTACGCCAAATATAAACGTAACTGGATGGTCGAATGTTACGGTTGGTGAAACATCTATTAGCCAAACACTAGTAAATACAAACCCATTAAATGTCGATGAAAATGTCACGTATACCGTCACGCCAACTAGTGGTGGATGTGTAGGAAACTCTTTTGATATTGTTGTGAGAGTAATTCCTAACCCTGAGGTTTCTGTATCAATTCCAGCGCAAACTGCTTGTAGCGGGGATTTGTTTTCTGAAGTTGATTTTACTTCCAGTGTTCCGAATACCACTTATCAATATGAACTCACAAACTTGGCCTTAGTCCCTGCTGGAATTGTAGGTTACGGAGCAAATATTACAGGAACTGGAACTTCATTTCCACCACTAACACTTACAAATTCAACGACCGATCCTTTTACACTTATATATAGCGTAACGCCTTTATCAGATGGTTGTAATGGTTTGCCATTGACATTTGAGCTAACAATCAACCCAAGCCCAGGTATTATTTTTAGTGAAGTAGATCAAGAACTTTGTGATTTAGGAACTTCAGCTGCCGTAACACTTACGTCTTCGTCTGCTGACGTTGATATTCAATGGACCACGACAGTTCCTCCAGGATTATTAGGCGTCAATGTATTGACAGGAACAGATGAAATTCCTGTGTATACTCTAGATAATACTACGGACGCTCCTATTGATTTAGTATTCACTGCAACAGCAACAACCAATGACCCATCAGCGTGTCCAGGTGCAGAATTTACCTATACAATTACGGTGAATCCAACGCCGACAATTGACACTATAGCAGATCAAATTATTTGTAGTAGAACTGATTTCACGGATGTTTCCATCACATCACCAACCACACCATTAGCAGGATTGACTTATTCATGGGAAGTCACTTTCGCAGGTCCTAATCTTAGTGGGTTCACTGCAACTTCGACTCCTGTAGCATTTACAACTCCAATTTTAGGAGAAACGATTATAAATGCCTCTAACCTTGCTGAAGATTTGGTATATTCCTTAACACCATTTTTTAATGGTTGTTCTGGAGATACACAGCAGTTTACGATTACAGTAAACCCAACACCAGAAATTTTTGCTATGGTCGATACGATTTGTAGTGAAGACACTTTTGTAGTAAACCCGATAAATGGAGATCCAACAAATGCCACCATTGTCCCTGCAAATACGACTTATATTTGGACTGTTGTTGATAATCCTAATGTCATAGGTGATGCAAACGAAGCGGTTCCACAAACTAATATTAGTCAAACTTTAATTAATGAGACTAATACCCCTCAAGATGTTATTTATACCGTCACGCCAGTTTCAGACTTAGGGTGTAATGGACAACCATTTGAGCTTACGGTTACTGTAGAGACTCGCCCAATAATTTCAGATAAAACAGATGGTATTTGTAGTGGGGATACGTTTTCGGTATTACCAACAGATAATTCGCCAACAGAAATTGTGCCTGCAAACACATTATACACATGGACAGTTATAGCGGGACCAGACTTGGCGTTCTTAACGGGCTATAGTGATGTTACAGTGCCAACGACTCCGATTAGCCAAACACTTGTCAACTCATCTGATAATGTTAGAACGATTGTGTATCTAGTTACACCGTCTTCAGGAGGTTGTGAGGGTCTTCCATTTGAATTGGAAGTAACTCTTAGTCCGCGTCCTTTTATTGAAGATGTAATAGTAAACCCTATTTGTAGTGAAGATACTTTTGTGGTCTCTCCTCAGACAGGTGTACCAAATGCAGCAATTGTGGTCCCAATAGGTACAACTTATACTTGGACAGTAATTGATAATCCAAATGTAAACGGCGATAGCGATGAAACTGTTCCTCAATCTAATATCAGTCAAACATTAATAAATATTTCATCTTCAACGCAAACAGTGGAATATACAGTAACGCCTTTGTCAAATGGCTGTGCGGGATCAACATTCCAAGTATTTGTAGATGTGAAGCCACGACCATTTATTGTGTCTGGGCCAGAAACTCAAGATATACAATGTAGTGGAAGTCCTTTTGTGATTTCTCCGCAAGACGGTATTCCAACAGCGACAACACTTGTTCCTGCAGGTACTCAATATACTTGGGTCGTGTCTGTACCAAATACAAATCTAACTGGTTGGAGTGATCAGGTTACTGCTATAGATAATATTACACAAACTTTAATAAACACGACGAATACGGTTCAGCAAATCACCTATACCATCACACCTGAAGCAGATGGATGTGTGGGTCCATCATTTGATGCGGTCATTACTATAGAGCCAAAACCATTTGTTCCAAATGTGATCGTAGATATATGTGATGCAACGTCTTTCACGTTAAGTCCTGTTAACGGCGTTGATCCTGATACAACAGCAATTATTCCAGATGTTACCTTATATACTTGGGGAGTGCCAACAGTTACTGGAGGCATCACTGGAGGATCAGTAGGAGTAGACGAAGCATCTTTTGATACTGGTGTTTTAGAAAATCCAACGACTGTTTTTCAAACGGCAGTTTATACCATTACACCTATCTATTATAAAGTTTCAGATCTTACCACTCCACAATGTATTGGAGATCCATTTACTGTGACAGTAACACTTTCACCATCACCTGAAATAAATGAAATTATTACTAATATAGCTTGTAGTTTCAGTGACCTTTGTGGGGCATCAATAGATATCAGTCCCATAGGTATATTGCCTTTTAGCTATAACTGGACCTCTTTGGAAGGCAATCCAATTACAGATCCAACAGCGGAAGATTTGGTTGATTTATGCCCAGGTACATATCAATTGGACATTACAGATGGTTCAAATTGTACTTACACCTTCCAATATCTTGTTGAACCACCACCACCAGTAGATTTCACCCTTGAAAGACTGGTAGATATTTCGTGTAATAATACAGATGTACCGCCTTGCGATGGGTATATTGAAATGTCTATAACAGGAGGAACATTACCATATAGCTTAATTGAATGGTATACAGAAACTATTCCTGATTCCGGAATCTTTGATGTAGGCCCTTATACAAACTCTACAAATCCATTAGAGTTATTTAATGCTTGTGAAGGAAATTATGTATTAAAAGTACTCGATGATAATGGATGTCTATTTGTTTCAGATATTTATGCCGTTCAGCAATTAAATACACCAATTGTATTAGACGCAACAGTTTCTGACTTTAATGGATTCAATATCGACTGTGCAACCGCAAATAGTGGTTTTGTATCTGTAGATTTATCTGGAGGTTCAGGAGTATATAACTACAGCTTTGTAGACAGTGTAGGCACAGTTTTATTTGACGGTACACTAATAACAGAACCAGCTTCAATCCTTTTTAATAACTTAGTAGCTGGAGACTACACTCTTACTGTTGAAGATCCTAATTGTCCAAACCTAATTATTGAAAACTTCACACTTACCGAACCAACGCCATTAATAGTAACAGCTACCTTAGTAGATCCTATACTATGTTTTGGTGAACTGGCAACGTATGAAGTGATTGCCACAGGAGGAGTTCCTCCTTACTTAGGCACTGGATTTATAGAGGTCTTAAGTGGGAGAGCGGTATTTGTGGTCTCGGATTCAAATGGTTGTGAACAACAAGATGAAACAGTAGTTTCAGAACCAACTCAAGTCTTAGCTACAGAAGTTGTTAATGATGCCTTGTGCTTTGGAGATACAGGGTTACTGATTGTGACGCCTATAGGCGGGACAGGTATTCTTACAGTATCATTATTTGATGCAGCAAATGTTTTTGTTCGTAGTCTACTCACAACACAAGGAGTTGCAGTGCAATTTGACGAATTTGATGGTGATTATTTTTATAATGTTATAGATGATAATGGCTGTCTTTTTGGGCCTATTTCTATCACCATAAACCAACCCGATCCAATCGAAATTGTCAATAAAGTGATAACACAACCCGATTGTAATACAACCCCACCATGGGCATTTGATAATGGATCTATTTGTATTACGATTACCGGCGGAACAAATCCATTTCCAGTTGGTGCTGGATGGGTCGATAATGGCGGTGGTCAATGGTGTTTGACTGGACTTTCTGCGGGAACTTATCCCCTAGATGTAACGGATGCCAACGGCTGTCCATTATTTGTGCCAGAACCAGACGTTATTATTACACGACCACCCGAAATCACAGCGTTTTTTACAGATAGTTTAGATATTAATTGTACAACAGACACGGCAACTCAAACCAATGTTATTTTTGTAAGCGGAGGTGTTCCTCCATACGAAATTACATGGTCAGGAGGTGTTTGGGATCCAGCTACTCAAGAAGTGATGGAAACCTCTGTTGCGGGAACATATACCGCTTTTGTAATCGATCAGTTTGGACTTGCTAATGGTTGTGATCCAATCCCGTTTGTTTTAGATCCAATTACTTTCTTTGAATTTGGAATTGCAGACTTTGATATGACCTCTCTAAATAGTGATTTTTGTAGCGTATATGCGATAGACGACCCTGTGAATTTCCAAAACACTTCTACAGGCGATGTTGTTGGGTTTACATGGAACTTTGGCGATGGTTCAGCTCCATTAAGTAATGTTGCTGCTCCTACACATGTGTATGATGAATTAGGAATATATACCATAGAATTAACAGTAGAGGATATCTATGGATGTTTTGACACCTATTCAGAGACAATCGAAGTGACTAAAGGCTATGAAATCATTTTACCAACCGCCTTTACTCCAAATGGCGATGGCATCAATGATACTATGAGACCAGTGTTTAACTGTATGGTCAAAGTGGAAATGAGTGTCTATGATACTTGGGGATCCTTGCTATATGTTGAGTCTGGTGATACACTCGTTGGATGGGATGGAACTATTGATGGAAATCCAATTGAAAATGGAAATTATATTATCGTCGTAAGAGCACAAACGTTTAACGGAGTGATGATTGATATGAACGGACCAATAACCTTAATTAAATAAGATATTAAGATGAAAAAATATATTGTAATATTAACTGTTTTAGCATGTTTTAAAGGGTATGCACAAGACCCAATTCATACACAGTTTTTTATGATTCCTGAAACGTTGAGTTCCAGTTTTACTGGAGGTAAACAGTCCACTAGAGCAGGTATTATACATAGGACTCAATGGGCGGGTTTAAACTTTAGCGTCAACACACAATTTGCATTTGCAGACAATTGGTTTGAAGAAGTCAGTAGTGGTATCGGAATCAGCGTACTGAATCATCAAGAAACAACGACCCGTTATAATTTTACTCAAGTCAATCTAAACTATGCCTACCAATTCTCAATCTCGGATTCATGGAATGTAAGGCCAAGTATTTCCCTAGGATATGGGTCTAAAGATTTTGGGTTTCAAAACTTAATACTAGAAGATCAAATCAATATATTTAGTGGCGTTATAAATGGCACCTCTTTTGATCCTATAGATTTGGATGAGTCAATTCGATTTATCGATTTCAGTGCTTCTGTACTTTTTAATAATGAAAACTCTTGGGTAGGATTGACTGTTAAGCATTTAAACAAACCGAATATTTCCATGCGCTTTAGTGGTCAGGAATCTTTAGAGATGTTTATGTCGCTACACGGCTCGCTAAATATTCCTTTTGGAAGTTATAAAAACGACAATAAACTATTTGTATTAGCCAATGTAATGCAACAAGGATCTTATAACCGAGTGGATTTAGGAGCTAAATATCAAATGGACCGCTTTTCGTTTGCATTATTAGGCGCTACAAACCCTAACAAAGTAGATCCTAACAGTCATCTATTAACTTCTGTTAATGCTTTCGTAGGCATGGACTGGGAAGGCTTTGTGTTTGGATATTCCTATGACTTTAATATGAGTGATATTGGACAGACTGGAGGCGTTTATGAACTTTCTATTTCTTATGATTTCCTAAACAACTACAAGTGTTTTGGATGTCCAGATTATTAACTATTTTTAATATAAATATAATTCTTTTTATTAATTTTAGTAACGCATTGCAATATATGTAGTACTCTTACTATTCGGTTTACCGCTACATTTAGGTATTAAATATTATAAAGTAATGACAGTGCCACCTTTGTTATCTATTGTGATTCCTGTGTTTAATGAAGAACACAACATCGATCTATTGATTGAATCCATTGAAAAACAGTTATCTAACTACAGTTATGAGCTTATTTTCGTTGATGACTTCTCAACAGACGGCACACGTAAAGTCATTGAAACACATTCAAACCCACATAGAGTTCTTATCGCTTTTGAGTGCAATAAAGGCCAAAGTTCTGCACTTGCAGCAGGTATTAAATATGCGTCTGGCCAGTATATCGCTACAATGGATGGAGACCTTCAAAATGATCCATCGGATATACCAAAAATGTTACATCTAATTCAGAATGAGGGCTGGGATATGGTAATTGGATATCGTAAAAACAGACAAGATCCAGTTCTTAAAACGGTACCTTCTAAAATTGCTAATTTTATGATCAGAACAACCACACAACTTTCCGTTCGGGACTCGGGGTGTGCGTTGAAAGTTATGACTTCCAAAACAGCAAAAGAAATTCCGCTTCATGGCGAATTACATCGCTTCATGGCGCTTAATGCCCATATTAATGGTGCACGAATTAAAGAAGTGCCGATCATTCACCACCCCCGACTTTACGGAGTCTCAAAATATGGCTTGGAACGTACTTTTAAAGTATTGAAAGATTTAAGCGTTATTATCTTTAATCATAAGGTATCACCACCCAAAAGAGTACGGACTTAGGGCCTTTCAATAGCGCTGTTTCAAAAAATAATAGTAATTTTAGAGTCTGAATCAATTGGATGCGACCACCACTAAAAATAATTGAATGCCCACGAGATGCTATGCAAGGTATAAAAGCATTTATTCCAACGGCTCAAAAAGTTCAGTACCTTCAATCTTTGTTGCGTGTAGGTTTTGATACCATTGATTTTGGAAGCTTTGTATCCCCTAAAGCGATTCCTCAAATGGCAGATACGGCTGAGGTATTATCTCAGTTAGATTTGACTACAACCAAAAGTAAATTACTAGCTATCGTAGCAAACAGCTGCGGGGCCTTAGCCGCTGCGTCTCATAAACAAATTGATTTTTTAGGCTATCCATTTTCAATTTCAGAAAATTTTCAAATGCGTAACACCCATAAAACAATTGCGCAATCCATTGAGACTTTAGAAACGATTTTAGAAATTGCACAAGCAAACAACAAACGCGTCGTAGTCTATATCTCTATGGCTTTCGGAAACCCCTATGGAGATCCGTGGAATGTTGATGTTGTTGCTAAGTGGACAGAACGTCTAAATGCTATGGGTGTCGAAATTCTGTCGTTGAGTGATACTATTGGGAGCTCTACCCCAGAGAGTATTTCCTATCTATTTTCAAAATTAATTCCGGCTTATCCACATATTGAATTTGGAGCCCACCTTCATACCAATCCGTTGCATTGGCACTCCAAAGTAGATGCCGCTTATAAAGCGGGGTGTTTACGCTTTGATGGCGCAATTCAAGGGTTTGGAGGTTGCCCAATGGCTAAGGATGAGCTAACAGGTAATATGCCTACAGAAAAACTACTTTCTTATTTTACCGCCCAAAAGGCAAATACAGATCTTAATGCCCTCAGTTTTGAAAGTGCCTACAATGAGGCTACAAAACTATTTTCAGTTTATCATTAAAAAAAAAGAGCCGCTAGTTTCCCAACGACTCTTTTTAGTACTTTTAACTTTGTTTTAGAATCTAAAATCTAGACCTCCGTAGACTCCAAAAGGATGTCCTGGACGTAAGCCTGCAGGGACCTTAGCTACAGCATAAGTTTCATCTAAAAGATTAATCATTTTTGCAGTAATACTTAGTGCTTTTGTTACATGATATTTTCCAGAAAAATCAATAATAAAATTAGACTTGATTCCGTTAGTGTCATTAACCGCTTCTGCACTTGCAAGAGTTTTAAAGGCACCATTTAGGCGACCACTCAAGTTAAGTTCAAACTTAGAATGCTCTAATGAAATCGAGGTGTTAAATTGATGCTTAGCAATATAAGGTAACTCGTCGCCACTTTGCACTTCACCCCATAAACCGTCATCACTTCCAAAACTGTTTAAAAACTCAGTATCTGTAAATGTATATCCGAAAGTAATAGGCAGGGCATACGTGTTATTACTTTCAAGTAGGTCATAATTTAAAAGTAATTCAATTCCTTTTACACTAACTTCTCCAGCGTTAAATTGCTCTAATGACCCTGTACCACCAGAAGCCGCTAAATCACTTCCCAAAAGGTTGCTGTAATCATTATAGAATCCAACGAGTTCTCCACGAAGTCCTTTTATGTTGAACCGTGATCCCAGTTCATAATTTACACTTTCTTCCGATTCTTGTCCAACCGTATTTCCGGGAGGTGAAAAGCCTTTATGCACACCACCGAATAGAGAAGTTGAATTGTTAAACTTATAATTGAACCCTATACCAGGGATAAAAATAGCCACTTTATTTTCTCGAGACGAAAGGTTATTTCCACTTCTATCTAAGTCATTTGATCCAAAATTATCTCTTCCTAATACGATGTTCTCATAGCGTAATCCAGGAGTTATAGTGATAGAGTTAAATTTTAATTTGTACAAAACAGACCCTGCAAATGCAGTAGCTTTACTGATTCGGTTGGCATCACTTCCTGGTTTGCCTGCCGATGTTAAATTCATTAAACCATCCGTAATACTGTACCCATCTTTCCACTGAAAACGATCTTCCTCATCATAATGGTAGCGCAAACCAATTTCAATATCATGAAATACAGTACTACTGTTCCAGTGGAAGTCCAATTTAGTTTGAATCCCTTTAGATAAATATTTTCTATTGTTTGCTTTTAGAACTAATGCATTCGCATCTGAATCCGAAGTCCCATTTATGATATCCATATAACTAGGGTAGTCCTGAGGATTATCTAGTACTTTAGAAATCTTCTGTTTACTTCCATCAAAAACTACATCATTCAGTTTGTACCAGTTTCGCGAAAAATCATTATGATACGCATTACTCGTAATTCTTAAGATTTTAGAGACATCTATTTTATGAGTAACCATAAACTGAAGGTGCTCATTAGTCATTTGATCTTTTTGGGAAGCAGCATACCTATTAAAGGGATTCGCTTCAAAATCTTTAGTAGTTAAACCAAGATACGTTTCATTAGATGTTTCATCCGAATATTGAAACTTAAATTCTAGGGATTGTTTGTATTTAGCATCTTTATTACTTCTGAGCTTTAATTTAGCCACCACATCATTTTTATCAAATCCAGTATTGTCGCCATTTGGTAAGTTTTTAAAACCATCCGAATTATTATTTAGATATTCAACAGAATATCCAATATTGGTTTTAGAGTCACCTATTCTTAAGTGTGTTTGACTTGTATTGAAACTTCCATAATTTGTTTCGATACGCCCTTCAAATTGGTTTGGTATTTGAGTACTTACCAAGTTTATAGCACCACCTGTTGTAAAAGGGCCATACTGTATTTGACTACTTCCTTTTAGAATTTCAACCGCTTGCATTCTGGCAACTGATGGAAAATAATAAGCTGCTGGCGCACTGTAAGGCGCTGGAGCAATTAGGACGCCATCTTCCATAATAGATATTTTTGCACTCCGCTCTGGGGATGTTCCACGCAAACTAATATTTGGACGTAATCCATAGCCATCTTCTTCATAAATATTGACACCTGGAACCGATCGTAATACACGATTAATATCAGTGTGTGAAAACTTTTCTAATTCTTCTGGTGAAAGATAAAAAGAGGAACCTGTTCTGTTTTTAGCTTCATATTTACTTCCAAAAATCACCTGAGAATTGATGAAAACGGGCTCAAGTTTTTGAATTGAATCGGTAGATTGTTTTTTGGTTAACTCTTGTGCATTTAAAACCCCTACTGCAATAAGGGATAATAGTGTAATTGTATACTTCATTTTATTTAGACTGATTAAAAATAAGGTTTAATTTCAGCTGCAAAGATACAACTGAATTTTAGTTTCGCAAAGCTTATTTAGAATAAATAAAAATAAAAAAATTAAATACCTGAAATATAAGTGTTTAAGCTTTAATTATTTTTGTTTTATTACGTGAATTGATTATATATAAATAGAAAAGTTATAACTTTAGGCCTTGAAATAGGATTTCATTTTTTTATAAATAATGGAACAGAATACCCGATTCAAGTAAAAAAAATCTTAAATTTGCATGCAATTATAAGCTACTTGCTATGAATGCACATCTATCCAAAATTGTCGGCGAAGGTCTTGCTTACGACGACGTCCTTTTAATTCCAGCATACTCTGAAATTTTACCACGTGACGTGAGTATTAAATCTAAATTCACTAAGAACATTACATTGAATGTCCCTATTATTTCGGCAGCAATGGATACGGTGACCGAAAGTAAAATGGCGATTGCCATGGCGCGTGAAGGTGGTATCGGTGTTTTACATAAAAACATGACCATTGAGCAACAAGCAATTAAAGTTCGAAAAGTTAAACGTGCCGAAAGCGGTATGATTATAGATCCCGTAACCCTACCATTAGATGCGACCGTTAAGGATGCTCAAATGAGTATGAAGGAACACAGAATAGGAGGAATTCCTATAATTGACAACGATGGCTATTTAAAAGGTATTGTAACAAACAGAGATTTAAGATTTGAAAAGGAAAGTAATCGTCCTATTACAGAGATTATGACTACTGAAAATTTGGTTACAACTTCCGAAGGCACTTCCCTACAACAAGCTGAGGTCATTCTGCAAAAGAAAAAAATTGAAAAATTACCCGTTGTGGATGCCGATTTTAAATTAGTTGGACTCATAACATTCAGAGACATTACAAAATTAACTCAAAAACCTATTTCTAATAAGGACCACTTTGGTCGACTTAGAGTTGCCGCAGCTATTGGCGTAACCCATGATGCCGTTGAACGCACAGCAGCCCTAGTGAAATCTGGAGTAGATGCTGTTATTATAGATACTGCTCATGGCCATACTAAAGGAGTTGTGGGCGTTCTAAAATCAATTAAATCGAAATTCCCTGAGCTTGATGTGGTGGTTGGAAACATAGCCACAGCGGAAGCTGCCAAGTATTTAGTAGAAGCTGGGGCCGATGCTGTTAAAGTAGGAATAGGACCTGGATCAATATGTACAACACGCGTAGTAGCAGGTGTTGGATTTCCACAATTTTCAGCGGTTCTAGAAGTCGCTGCTGCACTCAAAGGATCAGGAGTTCCCGTTATTGCAGATGGAGGGATACGTTATACAGGCGATATTCCAAAAGCGATTGCAGCAGGTGCCGATTGTGTTATGTTAGGATCCTTGTTAGCCGGAACCAAAGAGTCTCCTGGAGAAACAATCATATATGAAGGTCGAAAATTCAAATCCTACAGAGGAATGGGGTCTGTAGAAGCTATGAAAGAAGGCAGTAAAGACCGCTATTTTCAAGATGTTGAAGATGACATTAAAAAGCTTGTTCCAGAAGGTATAGTAGGGCGTGTCCCTTATAAAGGTGATCTGTATGAAAGTATTCATCAATTTATTGGAGGACTTAGAGCGGGCATGGGGTATTGTGGTGCGCAAGACATTGAAACTCTTAAAGAGACAGGGCGTTTTGTAAAAATCACCGCTTCAGGTATAAGTGAAAGCCATCCACATAATGTTATGATTACAAAGGAAGCTCCTAATTATTCTAGATAATAGTTTTTATTTTTTAGTGCTAAAGGAATATACATTTGTATTTTCCCCTATAATTAGTACTTTTGTTTTTCCTTAAAATTATAACATGAAAAAACCATTTCTTTTTTTAATTGCATCCTGCTTTTTATTAACAGTATCAAATGCCCAAATCACTGAAAAAGACACATTACTTACAATTTCAGGTGATCCCGTCTTGGCAAATGAATTTGTAAGAGTTTTTAATAAAAATTTATCTTTAGTTCAAGACGATTCTCAAAAAGAAATAGATACATATTTAGACTTATTTATTAATTATAAACTAAAAATAGCAGAAGCTAAAGCATTGCGCTATGATAAAGATCCGGTCTATTTAAAAGAATTTAAGTCTTATAAAAATCAATTAACCCAGTCTTATTTGACAGATAAAAATGTGACTGAAGGTTTAGTTCGTGAAGCCTACGAGCGCACGGAAAATGAAGTTAAAGCACAACATATTTTAGTGTTATTAGATGAGGTTGAAACAGATACTCTAGACGCGTATTCAAAAATAGAAGCGTATAGAGAACGGTTTATAAACGAAGATTTTGACTCCTTAAAAAAGGAATTACATAATGGGAACTCCACTTTCGTTGAAGATCTAGGCTTTTTCTCAGCGTTTAAAATGGTATACGATTTTGAATCTGCAGCGTATTCAACTGAAGTTAACCAAGTATCCAAGCCCTTTAGAACCAAATTCGGGTTTCACGTTGTAAAAGTTTTAGACAAACGTAAGTCGAGGGGACAAGTCAGTGTTGCCCATATCATGATTTCAAATACTCAAAAAGACAGTACGCTAGTTGTTAAGGACCGTATTCAGGAATTACATCGATTACTGCTTCAAGGCGACGATTTTGCAGAACTTGCTAAACAATTTTCAGATGACAAAAGCAGTGCAATGCAAGGCGGGAGGCTCAAGCCTTTTACATCAGGTCAGATCAACTCTGAAATTTTTGAAAACACGGCTTTCAAACTAAGCTCCTCTAATTTGATTTCCCAACCAATTCAAACCAAATATGGTTGGCATATTCTGAAATTTATTGATAAAACTCCAATCCAATCCTTTGACAGGTTACAGCCAAGTTTAGAAAATAAAGTTGGTAAAGATGCGCGCTCACAAATTGTTAAAGCAAAAATGTTAGAGCAATTATTGGTAGAGTATCAAATTTCAAATCCTAATCCTAATCTTGCACAATTGGAGTCTGATCTAACATATGACTCAACTCAAAATACTTGGCAAACTTCTAAGAATTTTGATGCAAGTCAATCACTTCTTGTCATTAAAGATCAATTTTATGTGTATCAAGATTTTTTAGATTACTTAAATAAAAACCAAAAATCGATCAAAAGTAAATGGTCCAAAAGTCAAGTTATAAACAAACAATATGCATCTTTTTTAGAACTATCGGTGTTCCAATATAAAAAAGATAACTTAGAATATGAAAATCAAGAGTATGCTCAACTTATTAAAGAATACAGAGAGGGTTTGTTGTTGTTTGAATTGATGCAAGACAAAATATGGGAAGGTGCTAAAAATGATTCTTTAGGTTTACTTACATTTTATAATTTAAATAAAGAAAACTACACCAGACCTGAAAGAATTGAGGGGTCTGTAGCGCGTTCAACGAATTCTAAGTACATCAATAAAGTACGTAAGTATTGGAATAGAAATAAATCCAACGAAGCCATTGACGAAGAGCTTAACAAAAACGATCAGCAAAATGTTATATTTTCAAATGGTGAATTCGAATTAGGGCATCCTGCATTGCCTAAATCCTTTGAATTTATGACAGGGCTATCAAAAGTGATTGAAGAAAATTCAAATTATTATGTAATTAATGTTACAACCGCTAAACCGGTTACTGTAAAAACATTAGAGGAGGCAAAAGGACAAGTTATTGCAGACTATCAATTGGTTTTAGAATCCGAATGGGTTAAAGAATTACGCGCCAAATTTGGTGTTGAAATAAATGAAGATGTACTTCAAAAAGTAAACGAACTAATCTCTAACTAAATTGAAATACTTTTTTATACTATTTGTGGTTTTATTGGTGACTGTCCAGTCCTGTAATTTACGTTCGGATACTACAGAACGGGCTCCCATGGCTCGTGTTAACGATGCATTTTTGTATAGTACTGATATCGATTTTAGTTTTGTTCAGGGTCAATCTGAAACGGATAGTATTGTTTATGTCCAAAATATTATCAATAATTGGGCAACTACTCAGCTTCTAATCGACGGGGCTAATTTAAATTTAAACAAAGACACTCAAACGGAGTTTGAACAGCTTGTTCAGCAATATAAGAGTGACCTTTACACTTCTGCTTACGTTGAAGCCTTAGTTAATAATAACTTAGACACTTCAATTTCAAATCAAGAACTAGATGATGTTTACAATAACAACAAACAACTTTTTGTTTTAAAAGAAGATCTTTTAAAAATGAGGTATGTGAATGTAAACTCAACATTATCCAATATAGATGAGGTCAAAAAACGTTTCAAACGTTTCAACTTCGAAGATAAAGTTCGGTTAGATTCTATTGCCATTCAATTTAATTCATTCTATTTAAAAGATTCCATTTGGATAAAATCAGAACAAGTGATTTCTAAAATTAATCCGTTACAATTGGGTTTTAATAAAGTACTGTTAAAAAAACCTAATTTTATACAGCTCAAAGATTCTTTAGGGTTATATTTGATGCAGATTAATGAAGTCTTAGAGCGTGGCAGTCAAGCTCCAATGCAATATGTGTTACCAACACTTAAACAGATAGTCATTAATAATCGAAAGTTAAAACTCATCAAGCAACTAAAAAGTGATATAGTTAATGATGCCATTAAAAATAAAAAATTTGAAATTTATAATTAAGTCTTACGTACTAGGGTTTTGTTTTTTGACAACCCTTTCTTCTTTTTCACAAGAAATTATTGGTGAGGTCGAGGTCGAAGCGCCTAAAGCTACAATAATCGATACTACTCAACGAGTAAAACTAGACGGCGTTGCAGCGGTTATAGGCGATTTTGTAATCCTAGATTCCGATATTGACAAGCAATTTACGCAATTAGAAGCAGGTGGTATTTCAACAGAAGACATTACGCGTTGCCAACTTTTTGGTAAATTGTTAGAAGATAAGCTTTACATTCATCATGCAATTCAGGACAGTTTAGAAGTAAACGATGCCGAAGTTAAATCTTATGTCGATCAACAACTTGAAGGTTTTGCAGAGCAGATTGGTTCAATGGATAAGCTGATTGCTTACTACAAAAAATCATCTGAAAAAGAACTCAGAGATGAAATGTTTGAGCTGAACAAAAATGGTAAAATGGCTTCATTAATGCAACAAACTATTGTTGAAGAAATAGAAGTCACTCCAGAAGAAGTACGTCAATTTTTCAATAAAATTCCTGAAGACGAACGCCCGTTGTTTGGAACTGAATTACGAATCGCTCAAATTGTGGTGATTCCAGAAACAACCAAAGTGGAGACCGATAAGGTGATCAAACGTTTAAATGAATTCCGAGCAGACGTTTTAGACAATGGCGCAAGTTTTACTACTAAAGCAGTGCTCTACACAGAAGATCCTGGATCAAAGCGAACAGGAGGGAAATATACGCTTAATAGAAAGCGTCCAGTGATGGCCAAAGAATTTAGAGAAGTCGCTTTTTCATTACAAGAAGGCGAAGTTTCTAAACCATTTAAAACAGATTTTGGATATCATATTATTCAATTAGAAAAAATTAGAGGTCAAGAGTATGATGTTCGACATATTCTATTAAGACCAAAAGTAACTAAAGCTGCAATTGAAGACGCTAGGAAAAAACTTGAAAAAGTAAGACAAAGTATCGTTGATGGCGAAATCACATTCGCTGATGCTGCTAGAGAAGCAAGTGATGAAAAAGAAACTAAGTTTGATGGTGGTCAGCTTAGAAACCCAGAAACACAAGATTATAGTTTTGAACTCACTAAAATGGATCCTGAATTTTATGCTCAAATCCAAAACTTAAAAGATAATGAAGTTAGTCCAGTCCTTAAAGATGAGGATCGTATCAACCCATTAAAATTTAAAATAGTCACGGTAACACAACGTGTCGATGAACATGAGGCTACTTTTGCACAGGATTATTTAAAAATTAAAGCCTTATCACTTCAAGAAAAACAATTGAGTGCAATAGAGAAATGGCAGGAAGAAAAAATAATGGACACCTACATTAAAATTAATGGTGAGTTGCGTACATGTGATTTTAATAGTAATTGGTTTAAAATTAATTAATTAACATGTCAGATGTTGCGTCTTTAAAACAATTTCTTCAAAAGTACAAGGCTTTAAAACAAGAGGTTTCTAAAGTTATTGTAGGTCAGGATGCTGTTATTGAACAAGTTTTAATTTCGATATTTTCTGGTGGTCATTCTCTCTTAGTTGGCGTTCCAGGATTGGCAAAAACCTTAATGGTTAATACAATTGCTAAGGCACTTGGTTTAGATTTTAAGCGTATCCAGTTTACTCCCGATTTGATGCCTAGTGATATTTTAGGAAGTGAAATATTAGATAACGATCGTCAATTCAAATTTATAAAAGGCCCAATTTTCTCAAACATCATTTTGGCAGACGAAATCAATCGTACGCCTCCAAAAACACAAGCAGCGCTTCTAGAGGCCATGCAAGAACGTTCAGTTACCATTGCGGGTCATCATTATAAACTTGATACACCTTATTTTGTGTTAGCCACTCAAAACCCAATAGAACAAGAAGGAACCTATCCACTTCCAGAAGCACAATTGGACCGTTTTATGTTCTCCATCAACCTGACCTATCCAAGTTTTGAAGAAGAGGTGCAAGTGGTGAAGTTAACAACCCTTAGTACACAATCGGAAGTAAGTGTAGTCTTTTCAGCTTCTGAAATTTTAGAATTTCAAGCCCTCATTCGAAAAATTCCCGTTGCCGATAACGTTATTGAATATGCGGTTAAAATGGTTGGGAAAACACGCCCAAATTCTTCAACGGCAATTCCAGTAATAACACAATATGTCGACTGGGGCGCAGGACCAAGAGCCTCTCAAAACCTTATTCTAGCTGCTAAAACCTATGCGGTTATCAATGGAAAATTGTCTCCAGACATAGAAGATGTACAAGCTGTAGCGATGAGCATTCTTCGTCACAGAATTATTAAGAATTATAAAGCTGAAGCCGATGGGATCTCTATTGAGTCCATTATTGAAAGTTTATTTTAATCCTATTTTTATCAATTTTATTTTAATTTTCACCACCTAAAAATGCTAATAATTTAATAGACTAAAGAGAATTTTAGTTTTAATTAAATTATAACCCTTTACACGTCTTATTCACTATTTAATTGAATATAATTTTATTTAATTCGTACTTTTACGAACGATTATCACGAAATAAAATTATTTAAATTATGGCTTTCGATATAAATGTTATTAAAGAAGTGTACCGACAGATGCCGGGACGTATAGAAAAAGCACGTCAACTCGTTGGACGTCCACTTACACTTTCAGAAAAAATTCTTTATAGTCACCTTTGGGATGACAAATCTAACAAAGCATACGAGCGCGGAAAAGATTACGTTGACTTTGCACCCGATAGAATTGCCTTACAAGATGCAACGGCTCAAATGGCGTTGTTGCAATTTATGCAAGCAGGAAAAAGTAAAGTAGCGGTACCTACCACTACCCACTGTGATCATTTAATTCAAGCAAAAAACGGCGCTGGAACCGATTTACAAACTGCTTTAAATACGAGTAATGAAGTTTTTAACTTTTTAGAATCAGTTTCAAATAAATACGGGTTAGGATTTTGGAAGCCCGGTGCAGGTATTATTCACCAAGTGGTTTTAGAAAATTATGCGTTTCCCGGTGGAATGATGATTGGAACCGATTCGCATACTGTGAATGCAGGTGGATTGGGTATGATTGCTATTGGTGTTGGTGGCGCAGATGCTGTTGATGTCATGGCAGGAATGGCTTGGGAGCTTAAATTTCCAAAATTAATAGGTGTGAAATTAACTGGAAAACTTTCCGGTTGGACTGCACCCAAAGATGTCATTTTAAAAGTCGCAGGAATTGTTTCTGCTAAAGGTGGAACTGGAGCCGTTGTAGAATATTTTGGTGAAGGAGCTGTTGGAATGTCATGTACTGGAAAAGGAACCATTTGTAATATGGGCGCTGAAATAGGAGCAACCACGTCTACTTTTGGATATGACGAATCGATGGAGCGTTACTTACGTGCTACTGATAGAGCAGATGTTGCAGACGCTGCAAATACAGTTAAAGAACACTTAACTGGAGATGCTGAAGTATATGCAAATCCAGAACACTATTTTGATCAAGTCATTGAAATTAATTTATCAGACTTAAGCCCTTTATTAAATGGTCCTTTTACGCCAGATTTATCTACAAAAGTAGGTTCAGACATGAAGACCATTGCAACTAAAAATGAATGGCCTTTAAAAGTTGAATGGGGATTAATTGGATCTTGTACGAATTCTTCATACGAAGATTTATCAAGAGCTTCTTCTATAGCACAACAAGCCTTAGACAAAGGATTAGGTATCAAAGCTGATTTTGGAATCAATCCAGGTTCTGAAAAAGTACGTTACACAGCAGATAGAGACGGAATTTTAAGTATTTTTGAACAATTAGACGCGAAGATTTTCACTAATGCTTGTGGTCCTTGTATTGGACAATGGGCACGTTATGAAGATCCTAAAAATGCACCAAAAAACTCAATCATTCATTCTTTCAATAGAAACTTTGCAAAACGTGCAGATGGAAATCCAAACACACATGCTTTTGTAGCCTCACCAGAAATGGTTGCTGCAATTACCATCGCAGGCCGTTTAGATTTTAATCCAATGACAGATGCCCTAATCAATAAAGAAGGTGAAAAGGTGATGTTAGACGAGCCAACGGGATGGGAATTACCACCAAAAGGTTTTGAAGTAAAAGACGACGGATATCTTGCTCCCGAAGAAGATGGAAGTGGAGTTGTGATTAATGTGAACCCAGAATCTGAAAGATTACAATTATTAGCGCCTTTTGAGCCGATTGGTAATACAATTAATGGCGCAAAACTATTAATCAAAGCCCATGGTAAATGTACGACTGACCATATTTCTATGGCAGGTCCTTGGTTGCGTTTTAGAGGGCATTTAGATAACATCTCTAACAACTGTTTGATTGGTGCTGTAAATGCATTCAATATGAAAACTAATTTTGTAAAAAATCAATCAGATGGGGAGTATGATGCAGTGCCTTTAACGGCCAGAGCCTATAAAGCAGCCAATATAAAAACAATAGTTGTCGGTGATCATAATTATGGTGAAGGTTCTTCTAGAGAACACGCAGCGATGGAGCCACGCCACCTTGGAGTCGCTGCAGTGATTGTAAAATCATTTGCACGTATTCACGAAACCAACCTTAAAAAACAAGGAATGTTAGGTTTGACTTTTGCAACGGAATCGGATTACGATTTAATTCAAGAAGACGACACTTTTAATTTTGTAGACTTAAATGCATTTTCACCTGGTAAACCCTTAATCATTGAAGCGATTCACGCGGATGGTTCTAAGGATGTCATTATTGCAAACCATACCTATAACAAGTCTCAAATAGAATGGTATAATGAAGGTTCTGCATTGAACTTGATCAAAAAACAAAATGCCTAAGAAGTGAATTAACTCACCTTAGTATTCCGAAAGTTATTTGACGACTTTCGATAAAAATTAAATCGAGACCTCTTTCTAAGGTAAGAAAGGTCTCGATTTTTTTTATAGATACCTAAACAAGCTTACACTGAACGCAGTCGAAGTGACATCTCCTTGTCAGTTCGAGTGTTTTTTGTTTTTACAAAAAATGTACCATCTCTATTTTTATTAATCAGTGTACTGAATAGATACCCAAAGTTGTCCTTTGTTTTTATCAAATAAGGCATAAGAATTGGAATTTTTGCCGTTTCTAGATACTCACAGTCTGAATCAATGATTAAAGGGACGTCTATTCGTGCATTTAGTTCTATATTGTCAATATTAGCCCATTCACATGTCCGTTGATTAGCTATGGACATTACAAGTGTTCGGAGTCCTATAATTAGCACAAGCGCCATAAGTAATAACCCAACAATTCCAAGGAGAATATACTTGTATTTAGTTTTCATTTGTTTTATGAAATTTCTTCACAAAAAGCTCCGTCAGAAACAAATTACAAAGAATCATGGTATACGCATAGATACTATCCTCTACTGGTATCGTTCCCATACGAATACCTAAGTTTTCGGCATTGTTATACCACACCACTTGGTCGTCAATAAAGCTTCCTGTTAAGATGCCATTGACTATAAAAAAGGGGATCAGCATCACCAAAAACGTCAAGAAAAAATGCTGAAGTAATTTAAGGTTGTATTTATAAACAAGCACGGTTAACGGAATCGCCAAGCCAAAATTAATCACTGTGTACCATTTGTCATAGTTGACAACAGCGAGGATGAACAACAAAAGTATAAGAACAATACTAATCTTTTTTGTGGTTACCTCATTGACTTTAAAATTCGGAAAATAGAGGAGGAGTGCATAATGTGTAAACACACAAGCAAAAGGAATACAAATGAAAAACAACCATTCTTCAATAGGAAGACTAAAAAGTTTGAGCCCTAAAAAGTAAGTATCATTAAACCCCCAAATCCCATGCATTGTAAAAATAACATCCCACGGAATAAAGATAACCATCGTTAGAAAGATCGAAATGAATATCCATAAAAATCGCTTATGAAGCTGTAGTCTTGGGTGAAAACTATATAAAAATGGCACTGAAACTGACCCTAAGTTTAATAAAAGATAGAGTGTGTTCATGTGTTAGCGTTTAAAGTATTTGAACGGTACAAACAACATTCCGTAACATTCGCCTTCATCTTTTCCAAGATGTTTGTGATGGATTTTGTGCGCCCGTCGCAAGCCTTTTGCATACCAGTTATTAGCATTTCTAAAGTACTTAAACCGTTGATGAATAAATATATCATGCACAATAAAATAGGTCGCGCCATAGGCCATAATTCCTAAACCTATGGGGAGTCCTGCCCAAAACCCTTCGTAACTCCAGAAATAAAAACAGGTCATACTAACGACCGCGTAGAATATAAAAAAGGCATCATTACGTTCAAACCAGCTTTTGTGGTCTTTGTGATGGTGGTCTCTGTGTAAGTTCCACAAAAAACCATGCATCACATATTTATGTGTAAACCACGCCATAAACTCCATGGTTGCAAAAGTGGCTAAAAAAACGAGGATCCAAAAAAATGTATTCATAATATGGGTTATAATAGATTGAGTTGGTATTTAACATAGCTACGGGTGAGTAGCTCTACTTTTTTATAATCAGGCACTCGGATTCGGGTACTTTTAATTTCGAGTGCAGGGGTTGTTTTTAATTTTTTCAGGAGTTGATTGTAATAACGATACGCCATAAAAACACCAAATTTCGCTTCTAAAGGCAGTTGTTTGATACCTTTTAAGCCTTCTGAAAAATCATTCTCTATATCATCAATAATAGCTTGTTTAGAGAGCTCATCTAAGTTATTTAGATCAGTATTTGGGAAATACGTTCTGTTTAATTGATCATGATCTGCTTTTAAATCTCTTAAGAAATTCACTTTTTGAAATGCTGAACCCAACGCCATTGCTGTCTGCTTGAGTGCATTGTATTGTTCGGTGTCGCCATTGACAAACACCTTTAGACACATCAATCCAACTACATCAGCAGAACCATAAATATAGTTTTTATATTCCTCTTCTGTGTGATATACTGTTTTGTATAAATCTTGACGCATTGAATTCATAAAGGCATCAACCATATCTTTTTCAAGAGCATAGGTATGATACGTTTCTTGAAATGAATTCAGTATGGGATTAAGGCTGATTTTATTTAGAAGTGCCGATTCTAAATCTGCTTCAAACTGAACAAATAGCGCTTCTTTATCATAGTCGTGAAATGAATCTACAATTTCATCCGCTAAGCGCACAAATCCGTAAATATTGTAAATATCCTGACGAATTGAATTAGACAACATTTTTGTAGCCATCGAAAACGAGGTGCTATAGGTTTGTGTGATAATTCGACTACAGTCTTTTGATACAGCATCAAATATGGACTTCATAA
>TARA_B110000027_G_scaffold73824_1_pt1 | contig 32480 bp, 27 predicted proteins | sample TARA_B110000027 | Tara Oceans TARA_B110000027 (sample SAMEA4397101) | marine metagenome | biome: Polar Biome; feature: [SRF] surface water layer (ENVO:00010504); material: water (ENVO:00002006), including particulate matter (ENVO:01000060) such as... | depth 5 m
CAATTCCTGAACAATAGCCCAATTCTCGAATCATTTCTAAATCAAATTCTGTGCGTTCTTTCAATCGTTTCGCTTCGAGGTGTTTTCCAATGTCTTTGAAATAGTCGTGTTGTTTGACTAAATCATCTTGAATGTCTTTGATGGCATTTTGTAAAATATCAGGCGAAGTGACAAACATATTCGCAGGATATATCGTGATGCCTTCATATACTTCGATGACTTTATTGTTATTGACATCAAAGGCTTCAATGGCTTCTATTTCATCTCCAAAAAAGTGAATTCTAAAACCATAATCGGCATAACTTGGAAATACATCCACGGTATCGCCTTTAATTCTAAAATTACCATGGTTAAACTCCCCTTCGGTTCTAGAATATAAACTTTGCACAAGCTTATGTAGTAGTGCCGTTCTCGAAATGACTTCATTCGTTTTTAGACTGATGACATTTTTCTGAAATTCAACAGGATTTCCAATTCCATATAAGCAGGAAACAGAAGCAATGACAATCACATCTCTTCGACCCGATAGTAGGGAAGAAGTGGTGCTTAAACGCAGCTTTTCAATCTCTTCGTTAATGGATAAATCTTTTTCTATATAGGTCCCAGAAACAGGAATATAAGCTTCGGGCTGGTAATAATCATAATAGGATACAAAATATTCTACAGCATTTTCAGGAAAAAACTGTTTGAATTCTGAATACAGTTGTGCGGCAAGAGTTTTGTTATGGGCTAACACGAGTGTCGGACGCTGAACTTCTTGAATGATATTGGCAACTGTAAATGTTTTCCCAGACCCAGTAACCCCTAACAGGGTTTGGTATTTTTCTTCGGACTCAATTCCTGAAACTAATTGCTTTATTGCTGCAGGTTGGTCTCCAGTGGGTTTGAAATCAGATGTAAGCTTAAATTGCATAGTTGCAAAGCTAATGCAAAGAAAGCGCTAGTGCAAAGAGAGTCTAAAAATCTTTTTAAAAACAAGTTAATAATTCATATAAACCCAACCAGATCGGGGTTTTAAATTAGGAACGTTCAAATGCAATACATAAAAATAGGTTCCAACAGGAAGAAGGCTGTCTCCCCTTAATGGACCGTAATTTGCTTTTCCATACCATTTAAGATCATTATCTCCTTTGAAAATGAGAGTTCCAAATCGATTAAATATTAAGAGTTCATGCTGTAAAAATACATCATAGAGCCCATCTATATTAAACCAATCATTGTAACCATCTTCATTGGGTGAAAAACCCTGAGGGATGGTGGGATTACAGTCATTTACCTCTAAATCTACTGAAAAAATCTCATAACAGGGTTCTGCATCTAATTTGAAATATATTGTTGTAATATTATTCGTATTGATGTATTGTGAGAGATCGATCAAAGCCCCAAGGTCATTTATCAAATCGTCTAAAGATTGGTAAAAAACAGCGGTCTCTAAATCGAAAGAAGGGTCAATTTCATTTAAAGCAGTGAGTAAATTAAAAACAGCTTCGTTATTTCCAAAGTTACAACCGGTTAAAGGACTTAAAGAAGTAGGCGCAGAAGATTCTAAAAAATCAATTAAAGTGTTAGCCGTATTGTTTATTTCATTAATTTCTGTGATGATGCCATTTCCTGTGCCAGTATCATCGACTACAATTGTAAGGTTAATGGTATTTGAATTTGAAGGGGCTATCGTAAAACTAATCACATTGGATTCGGTACTATTGATGGCAATGTCGTTTGTAGTTTGCGCTTGTGCAACCAGATTTGAATCGGCATAAAATGCAATGGGCGTATTAGCAGGAAGTAACTGTGTGGAATTTAGATTTCCTATAGTATATTCAAGGGTTAATTGACGAGAATTACAGCGTTGATCAATAGTGTCAACAGCGACAGTTGCATCGGGTAATTGACTGTTTAGTACAGTAATGATGTTATTTACCATCACTAAATCTTGCCCAGAACTTAATTGTATAGTAGCTGTTGTGTCTCCCACATTAATGGTATTTTCTATGGGATAAAAATCGATATCCATATTGAATAAATTGGAATCGTTCGTAAAACTATTGGTACCATTAAAGGCATTATTTGCGGGATTAAGAGGAGGATTACTTAGTGTAATTCCGTTCATTTGTAATACTTCATTGACAGCCAATCCTGCATCGCCTTCCCAAGCTACAAATCCAATTTTAGCTCCATTAGTGTCCATAACATTAAGGTTGTTTAGCTCAATGGTGATGTTATCAGGAACACTTTCTAAACCATCATAGACATTCAACTGATTGAGCGGAAGCGCTGGGTCTGAGTAAATGATTGTAATTGCCCAACCAGCAAAATTTGTTCCTGTTGAACAGTAGGCCGATGAAATTTCTATTTGTTCTAAATTGCTAAGCGTATAGAGACCGTTTCTTTCTGTTTGAATTAAAGAAGTTACATCTGCAAAAGCTGCAAAAAATTGTCTTGAAGAATCCAAGGTATAGGCGAAGGTTCGTGAGGGTGTAATTTCGGTGGTATTCAGAGTCACATTGAAATCACCAGACCCTGATCCCGCCCAATAAAGATAAGCAGCTTCGATGGTTTGTGTAGAGGATAAATTTAAGGATGCTGAAGAAGCCGTGTTTATAACACAATCTACAGCACTGTTGTTTTCGGACGTATTAAGAGTGTTCCCAATTGCGGTATAGTCTAAATGACCGTTTAATTGGTTAAACAATGAAATGTCTTGCGCCTGTAATGTGTTAAATAACAAGATGCTGATCAAAAAAAAATTAATATTGAGTTTTTGTTTCATAAATTTTAGGCTTCTCAAAGATATCAATTTTTGGGCACTTTAAAATTACCGTTTTAAAGCAAAATGACCTTTGTATTCAAATTGTTCTGTTGGTGTTTTTATTTTTGCCAAAAACCAGTAATCGTCAGCAGGCATTTCGTATCCTCTATAGGAACCATTCCACCCCCCTGAGTTATGATTTAATTTCACAAGGAGTTTTCCATAACGATCAAAGACATAAATAACTGACCCTGGTAGTGTCTCGATTCCTATAATATTCCAAGTGTCAAAATAAGTGTCATTATTGGGGGTGAAAAACTTTTGAGCATTTATGACTAATACTTCTTTGGTTGTTTCACGACATCCATTTAAATCTACTACAGTAATTGTATGATATCCTAGAGTTACATAATTAAAAAAATTTGACATTTGTAGTGGTCCGTCATCTAATTTATATCGATAATCACCAATCCCATCTTCAATTGTAATCGTAATGGAATTGGGGTCATTGAAATTTAATACTTTAGTAAATTCTATCGTAGCTGCTTCTGATTCAATCACTTCAAAGTTTGAACTGTTTACACAGCCTTTTGAAGAGGTCACGGTTACAGAATACGTTCCCACTGAATTGATAATAATATCAGCTGTAGTTTGCCCTGTTGACCAAAAGTAAGTATCCCCACTGTTAAAAGTGTTTGCACTGACAATAAGCGGTAAGTCATCTAAACAAATCACTTGTTTTGGAATGTCAACGATTGGTAAAGGGTTTACTATAACATCAAAGGAAGTAAAGTTTTCACATTGTGTGGAGTTGTTTACTATTTTAGCAACAATAGATTTTGAATTTACAACTGTTAGTATCAGGTCTAAAGGGTTGTTGCCCAATTCAGCGTCAGGCATGTTTTCATAATAAGAGATTGTAAAACTAGAGGGGTTTTGACTTCCCAAAATCAGGGGTGTTTGTGTGGAGATGTCAAACTCTAGCTCGCTATCAAAATTATCATCACACGCTTCTAAATCTGGCGGTTGATTGGAGATTGGAAGTGGATTTACAATTAACATAAAATCATGAATATGATAACAATTTGTTAGGGTGTTTTCAATTCGAACAAAGAGTGGAGTGGTACTCGTTTGATAGTTTAAAATTGCAATAGGATCAACTTCGTTTTCAGCATTTGAGAAGGAGTCAAAATATTGAATTGAAATATCCTGCGTCTCTGTAGTGAGAAGACTATTTATTTCTGATAATTCGAAGGTATTGGACAAGGTATCACAAATCGCAAATTCAGATATTGGATTGATAGTTGGTGGTAAAATTGAAGTCAGTGTTAAAGGAGCTGATGTGTAGCATTGAGTCGCTGTATTTAATACCTTGATATAAATTGTTTGAGGATTGGAAGTTGTTTGAAATGCTGTTATGTTTGAGATTTCAGGAACTCCATTTTCAAGCTCTTGTATACTGTTAAAATAACTTGCTACGAGAAAATTTTGACGCACATCAAAAATTTCAATTTGAAAATTTTCGATATTAAAAATACTGAGCCCATCATAATTTGTATCGCATTGTGTAAGGTTATTAATTTGTCTAACGTCAGGAGTTGATAACACGTTAATCCCAAAACTATCTGTTAGATAACATCCATTACTATTGTTTTCTATTCTAATATAAAGTGTTTGTGGGTTGCTGGTATTTTCATAATTTAAAGGAAGCGCATTTGTACTAGTTTCGGCATTGCTTAGAGTTGTATAAAATGAAATTATTGGAGCAGGATTAATGCCTTGTGTCAAGCTGTTACTGATAGCTGTTAAATCAATATCAATTTTTCCATCAATTACGTTGGTGTCACACCCAATAATATCAATGTTGATAGTGTCATTATAAACAGGGAAAGGAACGACGTTAATTTCAAAAGTGGACGTTGAAAAACAATTAGAATCTGTTATGTTATCAACCTTAACAAAAATTGTTTGTGGAAAGTTGCTACCGGTATAGGGTAGGTTTTTATTGATGAGTTGTGTAAATCCAGCATCTTCATAATAGAAAACTTCCTTGCCACCCTGCCCATTTAGAATTTCATTATCTTTTAAATTCATTAAAAAAGTAGGATTTGTAGTACTGTCAATACAAACATCATAATTGTCCAGAAGTGTAGGGATAATTGGCAAGGTATTTACGATAATGTTGAGCGGAATAATCACTGGACAATTTAAAGCGCTTACTGTTTCCTCCGCACGAATGTAAAGTGTTTGTGTTTGAGAATTGAAAGCAGTTGTATTGGTTATAGGGTCGATTTCTAGGTTAGCATTATTTAGAGTTGTAAAAAAAGAAAAATCAACAGTATTTGGAGTATTCGTTAATGAAGGTATCAAATTATCTAAATTAACAATTGAAAATCCATCATCATCATTGTCACATATGACTATGGGAGTCGGCGGATTTATAGCAGGTGCGGGAATCACTGTTATTTCAAAAGAACCATAATCAGAACAATCTGTTGAAGTTTGTGTAATACTCACAAATAAAGTTTGCGGGTTGGATGTATTTATATAGTTATTCGGGAGTGCTCCAGTATTATTTTCAGCATTAAATAGCGTTTCAAAATAACGTATTTGAAATCCAGATTGATTTCCTGTAACTGCTGCATCAAAGTTGTTGAGGTTTAAGGTTGTAAAACCATCGGCATCTAAATCGCAAATGACTTGATTAGGAATATTGGGAAATTGAACAATATCAATCAGATTGATAATAATCTCAGTTTGTTCCAGACAAGAGCTGCTTTCAATATCTATAAACAAGGTTATGGAAGGACCTGTAAAAGTATAGGGGTTTGTAGTTATTGGGTTGTTATTGTTCTGGTCTGCTAGAGTTTCGTAGTAAGTGATTGTAAGACCAAGAAGCATATTTTTAATTTGATCACTTACAGTATCAAAACTAAAGGTATGCATGCCATCGCCATCATCATCACAAAATTCAATTTCTGTTAAATTTGTTTCTGATAATAACAGATTGGTATGAATTTCAAAAGATCTGATGCTAGAACAACCCGAAATATCATCTTCAATACGCACGTATATGACTTCTTCAGTCATGGTAGTATTTGTATAATTTGTTGGGTCGGGAATTGTGTTTGTTTGAGTTTGTGCATCTGTTTGAGAGGTGTAAAAACTGGCAGTTATACCTGTTAAGTTTGCAATCACGAAAGGCAAAGCGGTTTCTAAATCAAAACTTGCAAATCCATCATGATCAGGATCACAAGCATCTAAAAATATAGGATCGGTAAACAGTTCAGGGGTATTATAAACTTCAATGTCAATAGGGGTTGTATTGAAGCAACCGGTATTTATGTTAAAAATTCTTGCGAATAATTGTACAGATGAAGAAATAAAATTTGAAGGGAGTGGATTATTTCCTGAATCAGCATCTGCTTGCGAGCTATGGTAACTTACATCAAGGTTAGTATCTCCATTAGTGATAGTTGAATTAAAAGATGTTAGACCTAAAGCGGTAGTTTGATTTCTTATAGTATCTCCATCACAAACTATAAATGGATTTAAAGTTGGTATTGACGGAATAGGATTGACTACTAAGTTAATAGGTACATACGCTAAACACCCTGTATTGTCTTTTAATCGTACATAAACAATTTGTGGATTACTACTGTTTTGGATGCTTGTTGTAATTGGATTCATATCTGCTTGTGCATCTGCAAGTGTCAAATGGTATGTAATGGTATAACTAGCAGGAGGTGCCGCTGCAATAACATCTGAGTTTTTTGAGGATAGATCAAACACTTCTAGACCATCTCCATTGGCATCACAAAGCGCATAATCAGAAACAGGATTTATAGTTTGTACGGAACTTAATGTTACATTAATGGTGTCTTCATGTTCACAGTCCGTTTGATTTAATGGGATTGTAACTTTTACTGTATAGCTTCCAGTTTGTGTAGCTGTGAAGGAAATGCCTCCATCTGCTAAAACCAAAACATTATTAAAATACCAGTCATATGTAGCAGGGGTGATCCCAATGTCAGCATTCAAATTTACTAAGGTTGCACAGGTACTGATATCATTTCCTAAGTCTAACTCGGGCAATACGATGCTTGTTTTAATAAATACAGCTGAATCAAAGTTTTGGTCAACCCCATCTGCAATAATTAACTTTGCATGGTAAAGAGTGTTGGGGATAATAGTAGCGACTGAAGAAATAGGGGTCGTTCGGCCGTCAAAATTGGTGTCACCAACTGAGTAGTTGTCAAAAAAGGACTCATTTTCAGGAGTACAAAACCCAAATATTTCAGGGTGTATAACACCAGGGCTGATAATATCATTTTGTGGTCCAACGTTGGCAATATTAGTATAGGGTCCTGTGCTACTTGCTTCACGAATAAGAAGTACAAAGCTATCCTGATTGTCACAAATGTAATCGGATTGTAGATATTCATCGGAGGCCAAGATGTACTCAAAACGTATTTTGTCAAGGGCCGAAATAAAGTCAAATTCAATAGAGGTTGCGTTAAGCGTATTGGCGATTCCGAGTTGATTGAACAAATCAGAATCTGTTCCCCAATTCATGTCACCTTCATTCAAGTCAGCTGTGATGATGGTATTTCCTGCAGAGTTTGCACTTCCAGTAGATAAAACGATTCCATCTTCAAGAGGAAAGTTTGACGTTGATTTTGCAAAGGAGCCAAAACTCACCAGGCCATTTACACTTCCGTTAATCGAACTGCTTACGTTAGACACTTCAATACAGCCGTCAAAAAGGTGGTTTTCTATCAGTTCATTTGGGGAAATACTTGTGTCAATTGCCACTGTTTGGGCATAAACAATGGTGGAGGAGAAGAGTAAAGCTATTTTAAATAATTTAAACACAGGGGTAAGTTTAACTTGTTTAAGACAATAAACATTAATTTACGTATTATTTTTTAGAAAAACAACTAACATATAGCTTATTAACGTCTTAACGAAAAATGCCCTCGAAATATCTTATTGTTTTGAAGTTTAGTATAAAACCAATAATCCGAAGAAGGAGTGTTATCTCCATTGTAGGTACCATCCCACCCAGCACCCAAAGGGTTTAATTTGATAATCAGTTTTCCAAATCGGTCAAAAATATACACTTCACTGTTTACTTGGTTTGGTGTATTAATTCCGTACACATGCCAGGTGTCATTATATCCATCACCATTAGGCGTGAAAAACTTTGGAAAACCAATCACAGCAATGTTTTTTTGGATTGTTCCACAGTCGTTTTTGTCCCTCACATATACTGTGTGAAACCCAGGTTTCACTCCAATAAATAGATTCGAATCTTGAAAGTTAGAAAACTCACTATCCAAAGCATATTCGTAATTCCCCTCTCCAGAAACAAAAATAGTCACAGTATTGTTTTCGACTCCATCCACAATAGCAATAGAATCAAAAGTGGCAATATTTGAAGGAATCACTGTGATAGTTCTTAGCTTTGAGCAACCATCTGAATTACTAACACTGACTGTGTAAACTCCAGGGGTGTTGATTTCAATTTGAGGTGTAGTTTCTCCTGTTGACCAATCGTAAGAAAATGAATTTGGAAGCCCACCGATGATGCCACCTTCTAAGGTTATTGTACTAGGAAATGAGTTAAGACAATATTGCTGTTGCTGTTCTGTGACTAACTGAGGTAAATCCTTAACCTCCAATTCAACTTGATTGATACCATGGCAATCGTTTCCATTTTCAATACGTGCAAATAGGATTTGACTATAAGCAGAAGTGTTGGTGTAGTTAGCAGGGAGCGGGTTGATTTCTAAAAGTGCCTCTTGGTAGGTTTCGTAATAACTTAGCGTAAAAATTGCTGGGAGGCCAGAAAGCACATCGGCATCGGCATCACTTAAAGTGAAATTAAAAAAGCCATCTTCGTTGCCATCCGAATCGCAAGATTTTAAAACTGTATCTGTTCCTGTGGTGGTGCTTACACTTAATGTTAATGCTGCAATATCAAAGCAGTTAGTGTTGGTGTCTATAAGTTGTACATATACAGTTTGAGGGTTTGTTGTGTTGTTAAAACCAGAACCATTTATCTCGTCTGTTGAGTTTTGTGCCGCTGTTAAAGATGTATAAAATTTTGTATCTCTGTTGGGGATGTTGTTTATAAGCGTTTCGTTTATTTCTGTAAGGTTAAAAGTTGTGAAGCCATCTAATAATCCATCGTCATCACATTGCACTAAAGAAGTGTCAAAAGCAATAGGGAGTGGGCTGTATTCGATTTGAATGGAGCCATAGCTTATACAGCCGTTATCTAAAACAACTTCAACAGAGTAGAGTCCTTCCGATTCAACTTCAAAAGTAGATGCTGTGTTTCCAGAAAGTGGGATGTTATTTTTAAACCATTGGTAAGACAGAACGTTATTTTGAAGTGCACTTAAGGATGTAGTTTCATCGCCACACAATGAATTGTTAGTTGCTATTAATCGATCTATTCCTAAGTCAGTCCCCAGTTTAAAACTGCTGGCTTCTAAAAATACAGCGGAATCATAACGGAAGTTTTGTTCATCAGCAATAACTAGTTTGACATGGTAAATTTCGTTTGGGATGATATTTGCAGTCGCAGTAAGAACCGCTGTTTGTCCATTAAAATTAATAGGTGCTGAATTTGAATTCCAACTGCCAAAATAGGCTTCATTAATGGGGTCACATTCGCCTGGTACACCAGAATGAACAGTTGTTACCTTTACAGGGGTTTCAGTTGATGGAACCAGAGCAATATTCGTGTAATCTACATTGGTGTCTTTACGAATCAAAAACCCAAATAAATCTGAATATTGACAGGTACTAGAATTATTTTCTTGATATTCTTCAGAAGCAAATACATAGTTGAAACTAATTTGGCTTGCACTCGCTGAAAAGTTAAATTCTATAATGGTTGCATTGAGTGTATTACTTTCATTTAGGATCGTTTCTAAGTCAGGGTCTCCTCCCCAGTTAGAAGCATCATCGTCACTCAAAGAATCATTTGGTCCGCCTACATTACTCAGTTTTCCAGTACTCAAAACAACGCCACTGTCTAAAGGAAAACTGCTGCCGTTGGCGTTAAAATAGCCATAGCTTTTGTCGGTAGCGTTAAAATCACCACCAACAACATTTGTGACTACTAAATTTTCAACACAAGAGCTGTTAATTAGTACATTTTCAATCAATTCTTGAGGGGTATAAGCAGAACTACTGACTTGTACGTTTTGACTCAAAGCAGTGACTGAAACTAATAAAAAAATAAATTGGTTAAATTTTTTCATGAATAACTATGCAAAGATACGGATTGAATTGTTAGGGTTCTCTTTTAATTATTGACTTATTGATTATAAAAAACAATTTAGATCTTTAGGCTAAAATGTCCCTTAAATAAGCGTCCATCTTCAAGCTTGACGAAAAACCAATAATCTGAAGTTGGCATGGCCAACCCATTATATGTACCATCCCAACCTGCACCCGAAGGGTTTAATTGGATGAGCAGTTTTCCGAATCGATCAAAAATATATACTTCACTGTTTGCTTGGTTGGGAGTGTTGATTCCAAACACATGCCAAGTATCATTAAATCCATCTCCATTAGGCGTGAAAAAATTAGGAAAACCAATCACAGATATGTTTTTTTTGACTGTCCCACAGTCTTTTTTGTCTCTAACATATACCGTATGAAGCCCTGGCACAACTCCAATAAAAGTATTTGAATCTTGAAAACCAGTGAATTCAGTGTCCAATGAATATTCGTAATCACCTTCTCCAGAAACAAAAATAGTGACAGAATTAGCTTCAACAGCATCTAAAATATCTATGGAATCAATAGTTGCAGTATTGGAAGGCCCCACAGTGATGGTTCTTAGTTTTGAGCAGCCATTAGAGTTTGTTACAGTTACCGAGTAAGTCCCTATTGTATTGACTTGAATTTGTGGGGTGGTAGCAGCAGTTGACCAATTGTAAGTAAATGAATTTGGAAGTCCATTAATAATACCACTATCTAATATAATAAAATCAGGAAATGTATTTAGGCAATAGATGCGTTCATCTTCAACAACTAACGGAGGAAGTTTAAATACCACCAGTTCAATTTGATTGATTCCGAAGCAGTCGTTACCATTTTCAATTCGAGCGAAAAGAGTCTGATTATAAGCAGTGGTATTGGAGTAATTACTTCCTAATGGATTGAATTCTAAAAGTGCCTCTTGGTAGGTTTCGTAATAATCGAGCGTATAGGACAAAGGCAACCCAGTAAGTACTGCGGCATCAGCGTCTCTTAAGTTGAATTCAAAAAAACCATCCTCAGTGCCATCCGAATCGCAAGAACTTAATCTTGTATCCGTCCCTCTTGTGATATTAACTGTCAAAGTTAGTTCTGCAATATCAAAGCAATTTGTGACTGTATTTATAATTTGAACATATACCGTTTGTGGATTTGATGTATTGTTAAACGCTGTCCCATTAATTTCATTTATTGAGTTCTGAGCTGCAGTTAAGCTTGTGTAGAATTTTGTAGCCCTGTTGGGATCGGTATTAATAAGTGTGGCGTTTATTTCTGTGAGATTAAAAACTGTCAAACCATCATATGTTCCATCCTCATCGCACTGTACTAAAGAGGTGTCTATTGTATTTGGTAATGGGTTTATAATCAGGTTAAATGAAGTGGTTTTAAAACAATTTTCATTTAATATAGTTTCAATTCTAACAAATATTTCTTCTGTATTAGGAACAACATTATAGTATAAATCGGGATGTGGATTTGTTTTTGTATTGGCATCAGTTTGTGATCGATAATAGCTCACACTAAACTTTAAAGAATCTTGAGATCCTAATACATCAGTATCAAAAAGTTTGAGATTCGTTATTTTTTGACCATTCGTTCCGTTTCCATCAACTAAATCATCACACACTTCGTTGTTCGTAACGTTGTTCGCTGTTGGAGTATTAAAGACTGTTAACAACAATGGGGTGGTATCAAAGCAGGCTTGATTTGAGCTGTTTTCAATTCGAGCAAAAAGGGTTTGTGGATTGCTGATGTTTTGATATGGCATGACTAGCGCATCTGTATCTGTATCCGCATTTATTTGGGACTCATAATATTTAATGGTATGGTTAGAAGGGAGTTGCCCATTCAATATTTCGAAATCAGAGATTTGGTTGAGGTTTAAAGCGATTACACCATCGTTATTATCGTCACACTCTAAAATATCACTAGCGCTAAATGCTGTTGGAATTTTGAAGATTTCTATTGTTTTTGAAAAAGTATTAACTACCGTTCCTAATGTAATAGTTGCTAAAACTGTAAAAACTCCTGTATTTGCATAAATATGTGTTGGAGAATCGGTCGTAACCGTTGCACTAAAATCTCCAAAATCCCATTGAATACTATCATAATTTTCATTGCTGTCAATCGAAAAATGGGTTGTATTTCCTAAACATAAATTATCGGCTTCAATTTTAGCTAAGAAAAAAGATTGTATAAAGGGAGGTAACCCTAAACGCACGTTTGTTCCAACAGCCAAAGGTTGTCCTCCTGCTACATAGTTAGATAATGAGCCTAATTCATCTGGGTCATTGATGACATCTAGAAATGAACTGTTGGAGTATACAGCTCCATATATCTTTCCATCGGGAGCAAGTTGAAGCGCAAAAATTGAAGATCCCCCTTGTTTGACAGCTATTTTAGACCCTGCAATATCCGATGCATTTAAATCAAATTGATAGACATTATTTCCAGCACTTGCATATAGTTTACTTGAATTTGTTGAAAAAGCCGTTCCATAAAATCCAGAATTACTATCGAGGTTTACAGGGTTACTGACTGTTCCTGTAGCATCATCAAAGTCGTAAAGCCAAAAGCTTCCAGTTGTACTGTTTGTGCTTTGCCCTTGAGTCGTTGCTTGTTCGTTATGACAGATTGCAAGTTTGGTGCCGTCAGGAGAGGCTTTTAAATATCCGATTGAGTTCCTTCGGTACCCATTTGTAGAAATTAGAGGAGATATTTGAGTAGAGATAGGAGTTGTATTTACTCCGTTTGTATCCACACGAAAGGCATAAAAGACGTCCATAAAATGACTTAAAACCCAATAAGATTGTCCATCATTATGCTCTACAGCTGTAATTTTTTCAGCACATTTAAAACTCGTTTGATTCTGGTTATTTGGGTCATAGGTTAACAGATGTATGTTTTTTTCGGAGGATACAATATCTCCGTTACCATTATTTAGAGTCAAATCGACCAACGAATAGTTGAGGCCGTTATTAAATCCGTCATCACTGTTTGGAACGCTTCCACCACCAGGGTCATCATATTCAGAAATCGCATTTCCATTAACATCTGCTGGTCCTTGATTTGGATAAGGCCATGCATTGTTGTGATGTGGCTCATCGACTGTAAAAATATAATAGTGATTAGGGTTTCCCGGGCGTGGAACAATCAATCCAGAAGAAGTACTTGAAGGGTCTCCAAGCAATCCATTTCCAGCATTATAATCGGCACTCGGCATTATTTGATGATTTTTATCCCATACATTCCGACCATCTGTGTATAATAATAAATTGCCGTTAGAATCAGAAATGGAAGAACAGCCTTCGTTAGTGTTTATAGTAGAGTCAGCTGCATTAGTAGGGGAAACGGTACCTGTATTTGTGTCAAATATTAAGCCTGCACCATTCCCAAAATACCAGTGGGATGCTTCGCTTTGAGAGAAACCATAAAATGATGTTATTAGTAAAACAAGTATTACAACATATTTCATCAAAAATAATTAGCTTAAGTTTCTTGTTTTGTAACAAAAAACAATGATAAATTAGGGGTTGTTAAATATACTACAAATCTCTCTTTTTTAATAATTTATAGGATAAAAATATAAAAATTAGCGTCCATAAAATGACAATTAAGATGTTGTCAAAGTAAACTGCATAATCATAACTTATGTCCGTATTTGATGGAAATTTTGTCATCGCAATACGTTGAAATGGTTGTTTTATGAGATTAGACATTGAAGTTAATGGTAAAAAGTCTTGTATCTTTTGAGCAACTTCATAAGTCCCTTTCCATGAGATGAGTCCTAAGATGATCCATTCTAAAATTAAATCGACAAACAGAAAAGCTAATGCGAATGCAGACCGTTTGGCCAAGACCCCTAAAAATAAACAGAAAGAAAAGAACCCAACAAGTTTCACAAAATAGGCAACTAAAAACTCCATTTGTTGAATAATAATATCAAATTCATTGTAACTTGAATAAATCAAACCAAGTACCAAGGATATGATAAAAATAATTACGGTTGAAATGAGAGAGAAAAAAATAATGACATAGAATTTAGATAAGATAAATTCCTTTTTACTCAACCCATCAATGAGGTTTTGTTTTAATGTTTTATTGCTGTATTCATTGCCAATCATTGAAACCACTACAATGGCAAAAAAGAATTTAAATAAGGCTGAAAAAAAGGTGGTGATGTGCCATATAATAGGAAAATTAAAAATCCCTAATTCGCCGAGTTCTAGTGTAAAAAAACCAAAAAAGTTAATTTTCACAGCTGACAAAAGAATTACACAAAGCGGTAAAATAAAGGATATAAATATCAATATTTTACTCGTTCTGTTGAGTAATAATTTTTGAAGTTCTAGGTCTAATAATCTTTTCATTGGTTGTCAGTTAATTGTAAAAATTGTTCTTCTAGACTTTCTTTTCTTTTGACAAGATGGCTTAAAACGATTCCGTTTTTAAAAAGTAAACGGTTGAACTCTTCAGCTTCCATAGGAATCTTAAGAAAAGCGGTTATTAAATCATTTTCCTCTTTTGTATGAGAAAAGTTGGGGTGCGATTCAAGAAGTTTTAATAGGTCGTCTTTTTGATGTGTTTTTAACTCAAAAAATCCGTGACTTGAAATCATTTCATCTACACGACCCGAGTAAAGGTTTACACCTTTTCTTAAAACGACTACATGCGTACAGACTTTTTCAACTTCATCCAGTAGGTGAGAAGCTAATAATATGGTTGTTCCTCGCTGGGAAATATCTTTGATAATTTCTCTAATTTGATGAATTCCTTGAGGGTCTAATCCGTTAGTGGGTTCATCTAAAATCAATATTTCTGGATCATTTAAAAGTGCCGATGCAATGGCTAATCGCTGTTTCATTCCCAAAGAAAATGTACTGAACTTGCTGTGTTTTCGGTCGTCAAGTCCTACAGTTTCTAAAGTCTTTTCTATGGAGTCATAAGAAACCCCTTTTATTTTACAAACCAATTTTAGGTTTTGATAAGCGGTCATATAAGGGTAGAAATTCGGTCGCTCGATAATAGCACCTACTTTTTTGAGCGCTTGATGTGTAGTCAATGAACCTCCAAACCAAGAAAAGTCACCGTCAGTTTTATTGACAACATTTAAAACAATTCCTAAGGTGGTAGATTTCCCACTACCATTAGGCCCTAAAATCCCATAAACACTTCCTTTTTCGATGTCAAATGAAAGATCACTAACGGCAGTTAGCAGACCATATTGTTTTGTAAGGTTAGAAATTTTGAGGATTGAATTCACTTTTTTAGTTTTAAGGATAACAAATATAAGACGATGTTTAGTGTCAATTGTTACAGATTAAAAAATAAAAGTTAAATTTGGGACTCAAGTTGTCACATGAAACACGATTTAAAAATATCTCTTAGAAAACCTTCATACCCTGTAAATGATGCTTTAAAGGCTTATTTGCAAAAATTCAATCGTACCATTCGGTTGCCTATTTTTTATGACGATTTACTTCGTTTTCAGGGATCTGTTGAGGTGTTTGATAAAAATGATAAAGACACCCTCTGGGTGCGTACTTATTATAGTGAGTTCGATCGAAAAGAGATTGATTTGAGTTTAAAAAAAATATACACTAAGCTCCATTCGGATGGAAATGAAACAACCATTCCCTTACTAAATGTAGATGCAATTGATTATTGTACGTTCGGAAACTCAAAGCCGTTTCGTATTAAAATCAGGAATATTCTCAATGATAATTACGCATATTTTTATATAAAAAAAGCGGATGCTTCTCGGATTTATGGTTTGGAACTAGAACATATGTTGTCCCCTCATAATCTTAATTTCTTAGTCTATGAAGATACATTAATTGAGGAACATATTAGTGGAATTCCAGGTGATGAATTTATTGAAAACATGCTCCCAAATTGTACCGAACCAGAAAAGGCGCAGATTGCAAAGGAGTTTGTGAAATTCAATGAACGTTGTATGATTCGTTTGTTAGGAGATATGCGTTCTTATAATTATGTAATTGTACCCACACATGATTTTGATCATGTAGTTTATAGTATCCGAGCTATTGACTTTGATCAACAAAGTTATGAAGGTAAATTTAATGTGTACCGACCTCAGTTTTTTAAGGAGAATTTTAAAATGGTAGATTTAGTCACTGAAAAATTTGAAAAACAGTCAGTGAGTCAATACAAGCTTGAAGAACGTTCAATAGTTGCCAAACGTTTACTAAGTTTTAAAAACCGTGTAGATCGTCTGATTCAATGTATGGTTTCGGATACGCTTTCGACTCCAGAGCATGAAACATTATTAAAAACAAAAATATTTGAATATACGGGAGATATCCGATTTAAGAAAAGTAAAAATATGGGTGAAATTCTAAAAAATTCTTTGAGTTTTGTAAAACGAAATTATCAAACAGAAAACACAGGAATTTTCTTTTAATTCCAGTTTTCATCAAAGTCTAAATGTTCGTAATCATCAGTGCCATAACCATCCTCAAATTCATCAAAATTATCGTCTCCACCTTCCGCTTCAAAAACTTTTTCTGGTGCGTCACTTGGAACTTGACCATGAACAAAGAGTAAATTAGGATAATCAGTACCATCTGCTTCTTCAACAATTTCTCCTAACTCAACCATAAATGTCCACATACTCATAAAATCGTAGATGTATATTAGTTTTGTCCGTCCTTCAGAAACGACGGAATCAATGACTGTTTGGCTCATGAGTTGTATGTCACTCCCTCCTTCACTTAGATCAAATAAAGAAATCTCTTCTCCTTGATTCCATTCATCATCACTCAAATAAAAAGAAGCCATTTCACTGCCATCAAATCCAAAAGATTGCGTGATTGAGTTGTGTAAATCTTCCAGAGTATCGGTCTTTCTGATTTCAATATCTCTAAAAATATCCTCTTTGGTATCGTTGTCTAAGACGACTCTAAATCTAAAAATCATAGGTTAAAAATATGACACAAATATAAGATGCATTTTTGTTATGCTAGCTGCTTTTCTCTTTTTTTATGAAGGCATTCAAAAAGTAAATAACACTGAATTCCAAACAAGATCGATGCAATCACTAAATGTAAGGGTTGACTTAAAAAAGGAAAGTCAAAATAATACATCAAAATTCCAGTTGCAGCTTCAAGAATTACACAATAAATAACGAGTTTAACTTTATTGAATCCTAGTGCATTTGATCGGTTGAGGTACCATAGGTAGCCATTTAACACGAGAACCAATATAGAGGTAGACCGATGGATGTAAAAGTTTAGTTCGGGCGATGCTAACCAAAGGGATTTTTGATATCCTAAGAGCTTTGTTTGTTCGTCAATAAACTGCCTAACTTGTGTGCCTAAAACTATTTGTACTAACGATAGGACAAGTGCTAAAATAAGAATATTGTAAAAACGTTTTTGATATTTTTGTTGCTTGTAGGTGGTTTTAGAAGCAAAAATAAGATACAAAATAAACGCTACAATTAGTAGTGCCATCACCATGTGAATCGTAATTTTATAGGGAGCTAGGTTAGAATCAACCACCGTTTTTCCAAGCCATGCTTGAAAGCCCATCCCAAATAAAGTGAACACTGAAATAACCGGAATCCACTTGTTTTTTTTCCAAAACCAAAACGCTAAGACCGTGAAAATTAAAATAGGAATTCCAGACAAAGCTCCAATGAGTCGATTGATGTATTCTACCCATGTATGAACAGGGTCGTAAGTTGTATAATCGTGTTTGCTGTAAACTTCCCAATCTGAAGCGTTAAATTTTTCTTCAGACATAAAATCAGTTTTAGCAACTAAAAAAGCTTCATGATCCATTAAAATCATCATTCCTTTTTCATAGGAATGATTTGCCTCAAATAATAACTGGGAACTTTCAGTAGGAGGGATGAAGTATCCGAAACATTTTGGCCAATCTGGACAGCCCATTCCAGAACCAGTCATACGTACAATAGCACCTGCTACTATGACTAAGTATATGAGGACTAAAGCAATTTTTGAAAGAGTTCTAAATTTATTTTTCATTCCCTGTATTTAATCCTAATTCAGCTCCTTTTTTCAACATTAATTCAAATGCTTTCTGAGAGTCATTAGGGATTATTCCTTCCAAAATAGCTTCTTTTATAAATTCTTTAATAATCCCTATTTCTTTGGAAGGTTTTAAATTAAAGGTCTCCATAATTGTTTCTCCAGAGATTGGCGGCTGAAAGTCACGCAGATGGTCACGTTCTTCAACTTCAACTATCTTTTCTCTAACAAGTTTGAAGTTGTTATGATATTTCTTGAATTTATAAGGGTTTTTGGTAGTGATATCAGCTTCACAAAGCGTCATCAAATCTTCGACAAATTCTCCAGCATCAAAAACGAGTCGACGTACGGCAGAGTCTGTAATGTTTTCTTGTGCCAAAACAATTGGACGCGAACTCATAAACACGAGCTTTTGAACATATTTCATTTTTTCATTTAAAGGCATTTTCAAGCGCTTAAATAAATGATACACCATTTTAGATCCTTTCAGTTCGTGTCCATGAAAGGTCCAGCCCACTTTTTTGCTAAAACGTTTGGTTGGTGCTTTTCCTATATCGTGTAGGAGTGCTGCCCAACGGAGCCACACATTGTCGGTATGATTAGAAATATTATCAACCACTTCTAAAGTATGGTAAAAATTATCCTTATGCTTTTGACCTTCTTGAATGTCAACGCCTTTTAAATCTGTCAGTTCAGGAATGATGCGCTGAAGGAGGCCTGTTTTTTCTAGAAGTAAAAATCCTAAAGAAGGTTTTTTACTCTCTAATATTTTTTGAACCTCGACATTGATTCGCTCTTTGGTAATAATTTCAATGCGATTCGATAGGTCTTTAATTGCCTTTAACGAAGCAGATTCAATCTCAAAGTCAAGTTGGGTAGCAAACCGAATGGCTCTTAACATTCGTAAAGGATCATCACTGTACGTAACTTCTGGATTTAAGGGAGTTTTAATGCATTTATCAGTTAAATCTTTAAGACCGTTAAAAGGATCTAAAAGCTGCCCGTATGTTGCTGAATTTAAACTAATAGCCATTGCATTGACAGTAAAGTCTCTGCGGTTTTGATCTTCTTCTAAAGTGCCATTTTCTACAATGGGGTTTCTGCTGTCTTCATTATAAGATTCTTTTCGCGCTCCTACAAATTCAAGTTCAACACCTTCATATCGAATCATGGCGGTTCCATAGGTTTTAAAAACCTGAACTTTAGGATTGTTAGGTAAGTTTTTAGACACCCGTTTTGCAAGTTCAATTCCACTTCCAACAGCTACAATATCGATGTCTTTTTCGCGACCACGTTCTAAAATAAAATCACGGACAAAGCCCCCAACCACATAACAATCGACCCCAAGCTCCTCTGCAGATTTTGAGACAACCTGAAATAATGGAGATGTTAATGCGTGTTTGTAGTTCATGTGTAGTAAGGTTTCCAATGCGTCTGAACGATTATTTTCTAATAACTTTCACCTCTCCATTATTGCTCAATTTAATGATTGAAGAAGGTTTAGATGATTTGTTTGTACGCTCCAAATTTACGACATAGTCTACACCTTTTAAAATATAGTCTTCAATTTCTTGAAAGGATTTTGGAGTGGGATTACCAGACATATTAGCAGAGGTTGAAACGATTGGTTTTTTAAATCGTTTCAGTAAATCTGCACAAAACCCTTCTTTAACCATTCGAATGGCTAAGGTGTTGTCTGGTGCAATAAGATTTTCAGTTACTCTCAAAGGTTTATCGTAAATAATGGTAGTAGGAGCAGAAGCATATTCTAAAACACTGTAAGCTGCTTCAGGTATTTCTTCAACATAATAATTGAGCATATTGAAATCACTCACCAAACAAATCATGGTTTTTTGATCTTCACGATTTTTGAGCTTAAATAGTTTTTCTACTGCCACAAAATTAGTGGCATCACAGCCCAATCCCCAGACAGTATCCGTAGGGTAGAGGATAAGTCCCCCTTGCTTTAAAGTCTTAATAGTGTTGTTTAGTTCGTTTAGCATATTCTAGTAGCAATTTGAATGTAATCGTCGATATTTGTTGGCCTTTTCAGTTTTCATAGTACTATACAGCTTGCAGCTTTCTGTTTAAGAATTTAAGACTCTATATTGATTTTGAATAGGTAATAAGTAAAAGTGATTTACACTTTTTAACATAAAAATAATGAGTGGATCGATGTTTTAAAAATAAACTGGTTGCTGAATAATTATCAGTAATTTTAATTATCAAATATAACCAAATAAAATTATTTTATTACAAACACGTAGCATTAATTTTGCTATATTGCTTCTTAAAATTTTACAAATGTCTTTACCTGTAATACAATCTCTTTGGGTTGGTTCCGAATTAACTTTGAACGAGCAACTGTGTATTTCATCCTTTCTTTATTATGGTCATCCATTTCATCTTTATACCTACAACGAAATAAAAAATATTCCTAACGGAGTTGTGGTGAAGGATGCCAATGAAATTATTCCGGAGTCCGAAGTATTCCAATATTATAAAGGTAGTTATGCAGGTTTTGCAGACTGGTTTAGATGGAAATTATTATATGTAAAGGGTGGTTTTTGGGTAGATACAGACGTAATTTGTGTTAAACCATTTGATTTTGATTCTGAATTGATTTTTGGTTTAGAAGGTAATAATATGGTCTGTCCAGCAGTTTTAGGGTTTCCTAAAAATCATGAGCTTTGTTCATTTCTTGAAAAAGCTTGTAGTGAACCTAATAAGTTTTTGCCTTATGATTCTTTTAAAATAAAAAAACGCAAGATAAAACGAGCTATTTTAGGTAAAGGTAAAGAGTCTATAAGTTGGGGAGAGACTGGTGGTCCAGCAGGTTTTACAAAGGCTTTAGTACATTTTGAATTACTGGAGTTAGCGAAGTCATTTGTTCATTTTTTTCCTATATCAAGTGAAAATTGGAATAGTATTTATGATTTGACATTAAAAAAGAATCATAAGTTATTTGAGGATACATATGCCGTACACTTGTGGAATGAAAAATCTAGAATAGATAATTTTGATAAAAATGCTAAACGAGATCCAGATTCGTTGATAGAATATTTTAGATCCAAGTATTTAAGTTAGCTATGAAGAAACATATTTCAATAATTATCCCTTGTTATAACCAGGCACATTTTTTAGATCAGGCACTACAATCTGTTTTAAATCAAACCTATTTAAATTGGGAATGTTTATTGATTAATGATGGATCTACAGATGAAACTGAAATAATTTCTAATAAATGGATTAAAAAAGATTCTAGATTTAAGTATTTTTATAAGGAAAATGGGGGGTTAAGTAGTGCTAGAAATTTTGGATTAGACAATGCTGAAGGCGATTGTATCGTTTTTTTAGACTCAGACGATTGTATAGAAAAAAATAAGTTAGAAGCAAGTTTAAATTTAATGATTAAGGATGATTTAGATTTAGTTATTTCTGATTTTTGTATGTTTTACACAAATCCCTTAAAACGCAAAGCCCCTTTTTGCAATTTAAAAAATCAAAATTTTTCACTTAAATCGATTGTCCTAAATTGGGATTCCGAATATACAATACCAATTCACTGTGGTTTCTTTAATTCAAGTTTATTTGAAAATATTAGATTTAGTGAAGATTTAAAAGCAAAAGAAGATTGGATGATGTGGATTGATGTTTTTAAGCTAAATCCAAAAGTGTCATATATTGACAAAGTGTTTGCCCTTTATAGAAAAAACCCTAAAAGTATGACAAGCAATCTTAGTTTTATGAGAGCTAACACAGATAAGTTTTTTCTAAAAATTTATCCAACATTATCCTCTGAGCTTCAGCCGTTGTTTTTAGAAAAAGTATTTCGAGATAATTCAAATAGTATAATTTATTATCAAAAAAAATATTTAAAATATAAAAAGTTAATGTATTTATTTATTACCATAATTATACTATTAGTAATTATGATTTCATACATAACACAAAAGATTTAAGGATTTGTTAGATGCTAAAATTTAATTAATACATGCAAAGTAAATTAGTTACCATAATAATACCAATTTATAAAATAGATTTGTCGTTAACAGAACAAATTTCATTAAATCAATGTATTAAAATATTAGGGAATCATTCGATTGTTTTTGTCCAACCTGAATCTTTGGATACATCTTCCATAAACTTCGAGGGGCATATTTCTTTTGAAAAATTTCCAGACCATTATTTTAAAAATGTTTTTGGATATAACCGTCTAATGCTTACAGATAGCTTTTATGAGCGATTTACAGATTCTAAATACATTTTGATTTATCAATTAGATGCTTATGTTTTTAAAGATGAACTATTGTATTGGTGTTCTAAAGACTACGATTACATTGGAGCTCCTTGGATAGCAACTCCTAACAAAGGGTTTAAAAAAGTTTTATCATTATTTGATTCAAAGAAAAAGAAAGCACGTTCTGAAATATTTTATAAAGTTGGTAATGGTGGTTTTTCGTTAAGAAAAGTGAGTACACATATATCGAATTCAAAGAAAATGAAATCAGTTATTGAGCAAAATTTATGTCGTTCTAAGGACGATTTTAGAATTATGGAAGACGTATTTTGGTCCTCAATTCCTGAGCACGACTCTAGTTTCTTAATTCCAGATTATAAAGAGGGATTGCAATTTGCTTTTGATCGGAAACCAGAATTAGCTCTTAAGTTAAATAACAATAAACTGCCGTTTGGTTGTCATGGATTTGAAAAGCCAAAAGTAAGGGCGTTTTGGAATCGGATGATGCCCTAGGTTTTTAGTCACTTGCACGTTTCCAATGCTCCCTCAATTTTCGGTATTTTAGATAAGTAACTATGAACGCTTGTTTACAAATACGCCATCCATAAACACCGTCTAAAATTCCAAGTCTTAAAAAATAAGCCTTAAAAAAGGCCCATGAAGGTCTAAAATATACTTTAAAAAGAGAGGCTGAAATTTTTAAATCAAAATAAGATTTGGCTCCGATGGTCGAAAATTGTTCAACTTTTTGCTTGTGTTCATCGTAATCTCTATAAATCCAATGTAAAATATCGCCTTTTAATTTACCGCTTTTTACATTTTTTTCTAGTTTATAAGTATCATGCGGATTGATTCCCTTCCATTCTCCGCTGTCTTTTTTAAAAAGTCTTAACTTTTTGTCGGGGTACCAATCAGAAAAGCGAATCCATTTCCCACAATAATTATTTCTTCTATTGCAATAGTAACCCGCATATTTCCAATCCTTTTTGAGTTCTAAAATGGAAGTTTTTAATCGGTCAGAAAGAGCTTCATCTCCATCCAAAGATAAGATGTGATCAAAGTTCGCTTGTGCAACCGCAAAGTTTTTCTGTTCAAAATATCCCAAAAACTCTTGTTGAATAAAAGTCACGTTAAATTCTTTGCAAATTTCATCCGTTTTATCAGTAGAGTAGGAGTCTACGACAATAATTTCGTCCACCACATCCACTAAAGAGGATAAGCATTTTCTTAAATGCTCCTCTTCGTTATACGTTATGATGACTCCTGATAATTTTATCATGTTTATTCTATATTTCTATACATTAACCAAAGAAACATATAGGTTTTAAATTCTTTAAAAGCATTTAAATAAGCAAATACAAACCCTTCTTTTCCATCTAAAAAACCAAGTTTAATAAAAAACGTTTTTTTTAGAATCCATAAAGGGTTCCATAAAAAATTTAAAAAATTTGAGCGTTTTTTGTAAATGAATAACATTCTAGCTCTATGTTTTGCCTTTTTTGTCAGTCGTTCATTATAACGATCAAAATCTAAATAAAGTTCCTCAATTGGGTGTTTTAATTTTTTTGCTGCCTTTTTGTTAGTGATTGAATTTTTATGAAATAAAAATGAAGTGTAGGAGTTTCGATATCCAGAGAACTTCAATACTTTACCCATAAACTTGAAGTGTGTTTTCGCCTTGTAATTACCTTCAGAATCAGCGTTTGTAGCAATTTCAGTAACTTCATTAGCCAAAAGATCAGATATATAAAGGTTCGCTTCTAAACATATAATCCACTTGTGGCTTGCTTTTGAGCTTGCTTTCTTTAGTAAAACATCAAAATCGTGGTGTTCACTTTCAATAAAACGAACAGATTTTTTGTGTTTAATTTTTGAGAGTACCGATGGGTCCATTTTTCCGGCAATAATGATTTCATCTACAAAGGCGAGGCTGGCAATACACTCCTTAAGGTAGTCGTGGTCATAAGATGAAATAACAATGGCACTAATCATGGAAAATAAAACTAATTAAAAATAATTATGTAGTCGGCTGTAAAAGTAATAATTTTACAACTAATATAAGCTACCGAACCATGCCGCGTTTACCGATTTTAATGTATCACACTATTTGCGATCAATCTTCTAAAAGTAAAGGGTTGTCTTTGTCATACGATAAATTGGAAGCTCAGTTTCAATATTTGGTCGAACAAGGCTACACAAGTTTGCATTTTAGCGATATTCAAACATTCAAAAATTCAGACGAATACCCGAAAAAACCCATTATAATTACGTTTGATGATGTCTATGTAAATCAATATAAATTTGCCTACCCGTTACTCAAAAAATACAATTTAAAAGCATGTTTTTATGCTCCTTTTTCTTTTGTTGGAGGTACTGATTCATGGAATAATGGTACAGAACAAATTATGTCAGTTTCACAACTTAAGGATTTGGACCCAGCCGTTGTTGAACTAGGATTGCATTCTTTTGAACATCGTGCTTACAGTACATTGTCTATTGAATTGGTGCAAGAAGATTTTAAAAATTGTCACGATTTTGTTTCCAAACATAAACTTAATGTTTGTAATGTATTAGCATACCCATACGGAAATTTCCCACGAAAAAAATCTCAAAAATCTCAATTTTTTAAAGAGTTAGAAGCACAGAACATCGCATATGGTTTGCGCATTGGAAATCGCCTCAATAAACTGCCTTTTAAAAACAATTATGAGTTAAATCGATTGGATATTAAGGGCGAATACAGTCTGTTTAAATTCAAGCTAAAATTAAAATTAGGTAAACTGTCTTTATTTTAATCCTTTTTTTAAAAGTATCATTTTGGCATATCTCGAAAAAACGCCGTAAGAATTAATCACAGCAACTGCCAGTCCTGGAATACCGTCCAAAAACCCACGCCTTATAAAATATTCATGAAAAAATCGGTAGGCTGGTTTAAAGGCTAAATGAAAATAATTCATCCCTTTCCCCTTTGATAAAATCTGTTTGGCTTGAAACCAAGCATAAGCGTCTTTTTTACCAATATAATGTGCCAAACCTTTGTAGGTATAGTGTAATACTTTGTTTTCTAGGGTTCCAATAGAGCCTTCAATGATAAGTTTTTCGTGAACATTTCCTTCAAAATGACATTTGTCTCTCACCACCAATCGTGTTACATCATTGTCATGATGGTATAAAAAACGATTCATATAAAAGTGAGGGAAATTGAGTTTATATCCTGTATGCTTGTTTGAACTTATAGCGTTTAATATTTCTTTTTGAAGGGTGTAGGTGATACGTTCATCTCCATCCAAAAAAAGAATCCAATCACTAGTAGCATACTGTAACGCATGATTTTTTTGATTTGAAAAATTGTCAAATTTTCTAGAAACGACCTTACACCCATGGTCAGTTGCAATTTTAACAGTAGAATCTGTACTCATAGAGTCAACAACAATAATTTCATCTGCAAATTTAACAGAATACAGAGCGTCCTCCAGATACTGGGCTTCATTATATGTTGGAATAATTACTGTTAAAGTTTGCATTTCTGTTTAAAGTGTAAACTTACAAAAAAACTTTATATTTGCATCCTATGAATCGTATAGACACTTCTATTATTATCAGTACTTACAACTCCACTGAATGGTTAGAAAAAGTACTCCATGGATATAATAATCAGACCTACAGGTTATTTGAAATTGTCATTGCCGACGATGGATCTAATCAAAAAACGCTTGATCTTATTAAAAAGATTCAAAAGGAAGTTTTTTATCCGATTGTACATGTGTGGCATGAGGACAATGGGTTTCAAAAATCTCAAATATTAAACAAAGCGATTGAAAAATGCAGCACTCCCTATATCATCATGTCTGATGGGGATTGCATTCCAAGATTTGATTTCGTAGAAGTACATGTAAAACATAGAAAACAAGGATTGTTTTTATCGGGGGGATATTTTATGCTACCAATGAATATTTCAGATCTTATTTCTAAAGAAGATATTTATGAAGGCAATTGTTTTAATTTGAAATGGTTGAAATCAAATGGATTAAAAGCGTCTTTTAAAAATAATAAACTCACCGCTAAGGGGTTTAAATCATGGATTTTAAATTTAATGACTCCTACCAATGCAAGTTGGAACGGACATAATGCCTCTGGTTGGAAAAAAGACATCATGTCAATCAATGGTTTTGATGAGCGGATGCAATATGGTGGGCAAGACCGCGAACTTGGAGAACGCCTGTTTAATTATGGTTTAAAGAGTAAGCAAATCAGATACAGTGCTATTTGTGTGCATCTAGATCATCCACGAAGTTATAAAACAAAAGAATCGATTGATAAGAATTTAGAAATTAGAAAGGTTATCAAATCCGAAAACCGATCTTGGACAGATTACGGCATTCAAAAAATTATATAAAATAAAGCATCTACGTTTTTTTATACACCCCTAATTTCCAATATGCAGTTCCTTTTTCAGAATCGACTTTAGAAAACTCCAATTGTTCCAACTCGGGAATTTCAAAATACTTCCAACATCCAGGGCCTTCTTTAAAAATGGAAGTGATTAAAATCCCGTCTTTCTTTAGTTTAGCTAAAATTCTATTTATAACTTTAGTTCTAACGGAATGATTAATATAATAAAATGCTTCATTAAAAACGATGACATCAAATTCTTGAGGAGGTTTGTAGTAGTGCAAATCTGCAACCTGAAAATCAGCATTTTCAAAATCATAATTAGATGCGGTTTTAATTGAAACTTTAGAGAAGTCAATCCCTAAAAAATATCCAATACCTTCATCCTCTAGTCGCATTCTTAAAATACCTTCTCCCGATCCTAAATCTAGGATACTAGGCTGTTTTGTGGCATATTGTTTTATGGACGCTATAATTTTTGCATATCGAGGAGCTTCAACATCATTTTTTAGATAGTCCCATCGTCCTTTTTTGTACTGACGATTCCACCTAATTTTACGCCGCCAAATATGAAATTGATCCATAAAACTTAGTTTATTCATTGGATGTGATGTTTTAGAAATGGCGTTAATTTCTTAAGGATAATTTCAGGAGTCAGTTGATTGTATAAAAATGTAGGGTCTTCCTCAATTTTTCTACGATCCTCTCTTGAAGTGGAAAATAAATCGGGTTTCTCATCTAACAAATGTATAGAAGTATGAAGCTGTCCATCTTCAAAACTAGACCAATCTGATTTTAAGATATAGGGGGAGAAAATTGTAAACGTTGGTTTATCAAGTGCTTTTGCAATATGAACACTTCCGCCTTCATTAGCAATTAGAAGTTTACATTGATTCATCAAAGAAATAAACCCTCTAATATTCGATTCGTAAATATCAAAAATGATAGCATCTTGGTGTTTACAAGCCTCGTAAATTTCAGTAGCTTCTGCGATTTGGTTAGGGGCATAGTTAAACATTACATTCACTTCAAAATTTGAGGTCACATAATCAATTAGCTTAACGATATACGAATAAGGCATTGATTTTTGTGGAGTACTTCCTAAAATTCCAACCATCACGACTGGCTTAGAATAGGAGTTTAACTTAGAATATTTCTTTTCTTGGTCTGTTAAATATAATTTTGGGGAATAAATTGGAACATCTAAAGGAAATACTGAATCCACCAAATGAACTCTTTCTTCTATCGACTTCCCGCAAGGCAGTGTTTTTTCTTTTAAAGGAAGCACTTTATGTGTATGAAAATTAAAGATGGAACTTTTCCCCTTCTTTTGATATCCTACACGAATGGGTGCATTTGAGAATAGTGAAATAAACTTGCTTTGAAACTTAGAATACGGATCAAAAATAATATCGTATTTTTCCTTTCGGATGCACCAAGTTGTTTTGATAAGCGTTGGAATTTTTTTCAAATCCTTCTCATTTATTGCAATGATATTATCAATGTTGGGGTTGTTTTCAATTACTCCTGTTGTGTAATCGTAAACAAAATAATCAATACGTGAGTTAGGGATTATTTTTTTAATGTTGGCTGCGATTAAAGAGGCAATGAGTACATCACCAATTCGCTTATTTTGAATTACAAGTATTTTTTTCATTAACTACTAAAGACTATCTTAGCAAGATATTACTTTTTTTAAAGTTACTAAAAGTTTACATGAACAATATTATTATACAGTCCAAATTCAGTTCGTATTCTTCATCAATATTACAGGCAATAAGTGATTTTGATACTTCAGGTAATACCGTACTAAAAGGAGATCGAAATACTATTAAATCTATAGAAATTGAGGGATTACATTTGAATATTAAACAATTCAAAACCCCAAATTTTTTTAATGCTTTTGTTTACAAATACATTCGTAAATCAAAAGCACGAAGATCGTATGAATATGGAACTATATTGACTCAGAAATCTATTTTAACACCCACTCCAATTGCTTATTTTGAAACTTCCTCGTGGTGGGGTCTCAAACAAAGTTACTACGTTAGTCAGCATGTAAGCTATGATTTTGATTTTAGAGTGCTCATACATGATTTAAAGTTGCAAAATAGAGTTGAAATTTTAAAACAGTTCACGGCATTTACGTTCAAACTCCACCAACAAAATGTTAATTTTCTTGATCATTCACCTGGAAATACATTGATAGTAAAAACAGATGTTGATGAATATGATTTTTATTTAATCGATTTGAACCGTATGCGATTTGAGTCAATGAATTTTAAAAAACGGATGCATAATTTTAGACGCCTCTGGTTATCCAAGACTATGATACACATTATGTCTAAAGAATATGCGGCACTAAGTGGCTTTAATATGTCTGATATTCAGAGCGGAATGTTACAGTACAGCCGTCAGTTTCAGAAAAAAATTGATTCTAAAAAATTAAAACGAAGTGGTCGAAAAATGGCTTTTAAGACTTCGAGCTAAACCGCAACATTATGCGTTCTCAAAGCATCATTTAACGAAGTCTTTTTGTTAGTGCTTTCTTTTCGTTTACCTATGATTAAAGCACAAGGAACATTGTAATTTCCAGATGGAAACTCCTTTACATAACTTCCAGGAATTACAACCGAACGTGCTGGTACAACACCTTTGTACTCAACGGGTTCATCTCCAGTAACATCAATGATTTTTGTACTCATAGTCAGGACAACTCCAGCGCCTAATACAGCCTCCGTTTCTACACGAACACCTTCAACTACTATACATCTTGACCCGACAAAAGCATTGTCTTCAATAATTACAGGGGCTGCTTGTAGTGGCTCTAAAACGCCACCAATTCCAACACCACCAGACAGGTGTACATTTTTCCCTATTTGTGCACAACTTCCAACAGTAGCCCATGTGTCAACCATGGTACCTTCGTCAACATATGCTCCAATATTTACGTAACTAGGCATCAAAATAGTACCTTTTGAAATGTAAGCACCGTGACGAGCAACGGCATGTGGTACTACACGAATGCCTTTTTCGGCATAGCCTGTCTTTAACGGAATTTTATCATGAAACTCAAACGGTCCAACTTCAATGGTTTCCATGGTCTGAATAGGGAAATACATGACCACTGCTTTTTTGACCCACTCATTTACTTGCCAGCCATCTGTTGTGGGTTCTGCAACTCTAAGGTCTCCTTTATCTAATAAGTCAACGATTTTTCTAATCGCATTTTTTGTAGTATTTTCGTCTAATAGGCTTCGGTTTTCCCAAGCAGTTTCTATAAGTGAGCGTAAGCTATTCATTGCATCGAATTTTTTGCAAATATAAGTTAATAATAAAGTAATAAATAAATAAATGTGACTCATTATTGAAAGTAGGGTCAAATCTATGTAAAGCCCTGAATTTTTCTAAATTAAGCAATCCCCATTGTCTATGAAAACTCCTATCATTTCTGTTGTGATAACTACCTATAACCAGCCAGAGTGGTTGTCTAAAACCCTTTTAGGCTATCAATATCAGACTTTCGATTCTTTTGAAATCATAATTGCAGATGATGGTTCTGATGAACGTACAAAAGCAGTTATTGAAAAGTTTCAAAAACAAACAGGGCTAAGTATTGTTCATGTTTGGCATGAAGATCGTGGGTTTCAAAAGACTGCAATTTTAAACAAAGCGATCCTAGCTACTCGTTCAGATTATCTCATATTTACAGATGGAGATTGCATACCACGAAATGACTTTATAGCGGTGCATTATCAAAAAAGAAAATCAAATTCCTTTTTGTCAGGGGGGTATTTCAAACTTCCTAAAACGATATCTGACTTAATTACAGAGGCGGATATTGAAACGCAATCTTGTTTTAACCCAAAATGGCTTTTGAACCTTGGTCTTAAAAAAACCTTTAAGTTAAACAAATTATCATCTACGGGGTATAAGGAGTTTTTTTTAAATAAATATACAGTGACAAGTGCCACTTGGAATGGGATGAATTCCTCTGCTTGGAAAAAAGATATTTTGGCGGTTAATGGCTTTGATACACGAATGCAATATGGAGGGTTAGATCGCGAATTTGGTGAACGTTTGGTTAATAACAAAATCAAAGGTTTGCAAATTAGATACAGTGCGATCTGTGTGCATTTATTCCACTTAAGAGGCTATAAAAATGAAGCAGCTATAATTGCCAATAAAAATATTAGAGCTCAAACAAAAAAAGAGAAAATCATAAAAACTCCTTATGGAATCAATCAACTCTAAAGGATTAGTAAAGCTTTAAATTTGTATTTTTGCGTTCTATGGGACGCTTATTAGCAATCGATTATGGAAGTAAACGCAGTGGGATCGCTGTTACAGATGAAATGCAAATTATTGCTTCTGGATTAACGACAGTTGATACCAAAAACCTTATTACTTTCTTAAAAACCTATTGCAAGGATGAATCAGTAGATTTGTTCTTAATAGGCTTACCAAAACAAATGAATAATCAACTCTCTGAGAGTGAGCCGTTAATTCTAAAATTCATTAAAATTTTGAAAAAAGAAATACCTCACATCAATATTGAACGGGTCGATGAACGTTTTACCTCAAAGATGGCGTTTCAAACCATGATTGATAGTGGTCTCAAAAAAAAACAACGTCAAAACAAGGCGCTGGTCGATGAAATTAGTGCAACCCTTATCCTTCAATCCTACCTCCACAATAAATAATTATATAAGTATTATTTTATAATACCAAAAATCGTATTTTTGAGCCCTTATATTTAATAATATGATTTTACCAATTGTGGCTTATGGAGATCCAGTTCTTAAAAAAAGAGCGGTTGAAATTTCTAAAGACTATCCAGAACTAAAGCAAGTTATTGCCAATATGTACGAGTCTATGTATGGTGCTTATGGTGTAGGCTTGGCAGCTCCACAGGTAGGACTTTCTATACGCTTGTTTTTAGTGGATACAGCTCCTTTTTCTGAAGACGAAAGCTATTCCCCAGAAGAACAAGCAGAACTAAGTACTTTTAAACGCACCTTTATAAATGCCAAAATCCTAGAAGAATCAGGTGAAGAATGGGATTTTAATGAAGGTTGTTTAAGTATTCCTAATGTGCGTGAAGATGTTTCTAGATGTCCAAAAATAAAAGTGGAATATCAAGACGAGGATTTTAAAACACATGTTGAAGAATTTGATGGCTTAATAGCAAGAGTTATTCAACACGAATATGATCACATCGAAGGTATTCTTTTTACAGATAAAGTATCTTCTTTAAAAAAACGCTTATTAAAAGGAAAATTGACTAATATTTCCAAAGGAAAAACGAGTGTCGATTATCGCATGCGATTTCCAAATATTTCAAAAAAACGATCTTAAATCAATAATAAAATTAATCAATGGAGTTAGATAAAATTTTAGCCATTTCTAAAAAACCAGGCTTATACAAATTAATTACCCAATCTCGTGGCGGGTTTATCGCAGAATCTTTACTAGATCAAAAACGTATTTCAGTAAGCATTAGTAGTAATGTGAGTCTATTAAGTGAAATAGCGATTTACACACTTGGAGAAGAGTTGCCGTTAAAAGACGTGTTGTCAAAGATATTTGACAAAGAAAAAGGAGCCGAAACAAGTACCAGTCCAAAAGCCTCAAAAGATGATTTAGAAGCTTATTTTTTCTCTGTACTTCCTGATTACGATGAAGATCGTGTGTATCCGAGTGATATCAAAAAGATTTTAAATTGGTATAATTTATTAAATAAAAACGAGCTACTCGATTTTAAAACCGAAGCTTCTAGTACAGAAGAAGAAGAATAAAAAAA
>TARA_B110000027_G_scaffold28987_1_pt1 | contig 31918 bp, 26 predicted proteins | sample TARA_B110000027 | Tara Oceans TARA_B110000027 (sample SAMEA4397101) | marine metagenome | biome: Polar Biome; feature: [SRF] surface water layer (ENVO:00010504); material: water (ENVO:00002006), including particulate matter (ENVO:01000060) such as... | depth 5 m
GGTTTTCTTGGAATTCCACTAGTTACAACCACAACATCACTTCCCGCAGTTTTGGTATAATCATTGGTGCTTCCGACAATTTTGGTATTGAAGCCAAGTAAAGAAGAGGTCTGTGTCATGTCTAGTGCTTTTCCTTCTGCAAAACCTTCTTTAATATCCAATAAAACAACTTCACTAGCAATTCTTTTATAAGCAATTGCATCTGCGCTAGTTGAACCTACATTTCCAGCTCCTACAACGGTTACTTTCATAATATTATATTTTTATAAATTTTTAATTAAGAATTAAGTATCAATGTTAGCATACTTAGCATTCTTTTCAATAAATTCCCTTCTTGGCGGAACTTCATCCCCCATTAACATTGAGAAAATCCTGTCTGCTTCTACTGCACTTTCAATAGTTACTTTTCTCAGTGTTCTATTCTCTTTGGACATCGTTGTATCCCAAAGTTGCTCTGCATTCATCTCACCAAGACCTTTGTATCTTTGAACATGAACACTAGATTCACTTCCAGAACCCTTCATTTGGTCAACGTAATCTTTTCTTTGCTTATCGTCCCAAGCATACTTCGCTTGCTTTCCTTTCCTGATTAGGTATAATGGAGGAGTAGCTATATAGAGGTAACCGTTTTCGATTAATTCTTTCATATATCTAAAGAAAAAAGTCATTATCAACGTCTGAATATGACTTCCATCAACGTCGGCATCACACATTATAATTACTTTGTGGTAACGCAACTTTTCTAGATTTAAAGCTCTAGAATCTTCCTCAGTCCCAACTCTTACTCCTAAAGCAGTATAAATATTTTTAATCTCTTCGTTTTCAAAAATCTTATGCTGCATTGCTTTTTCAACATTAAGAATCTTCCCTCTTAAAGGCATAATAGCTTGGAAATGCCTGTCTCTTCCTTGTTTTGCTGTTCCTCCTGCAGAATCTCCCTCAACAAGATAAACCTCGCATTCTGTAGGATCTTTGGATGCACAATCTGAAAGCTTTCCAGGTAATCCAGCACCACCCATAGGGTTTTTACGCTGAACCATTTCTCTTGCTTTGGTAGCAGCATGTCTTGCAGTTGCGGCAAGAATAACCTTTTGTACAATTTGTTTAGCGTCATCTGGGTTTTCCTCCAAATAGTCGTTCAACATTTCACTTACAGCCTGACTAACAGGTGCAGTAACTTCTCTGTTTCCTAGTTTTGTTTTGGTTTGACCTTCAAACTGTGGCTCTTGAACCTTAACAGATACAATTGCAGTTAACCCTTCGCGAAAATCGTCACCAGAAATGTCAAATTTCAATTTATCAAGCATTCCAGATTTCTCAGCATATTTTTTCAAAGTACCAGTCAAACCTCTTCTAAAGCCAGATAGGTGGGTTCCGCCTTCGTGAGTATTAATATTATTGACATACGAATGAATGTTTTCAGCGTAGGAATTATTATAAATTAAAGCAACTTCTACTGGAATTCCACTTTTCTCACCCTCAATACTTATAACTTTTTGTATTAATCTTTCCCTTGTACCATCTAAAAACTCTACAAATTCAGGCAATCCTCTATCTGAATAAAATGTTTCTACAGGAGAATTTCCTTCCTGATCTTTCGCTTCTTTTCTTTCGTCTGTCATGACAATTGTCAACCCTTTATTAAGAAAAGACAATTCTCGCATTCTAGTTGCCAAAATATCGTACTGATATTCTAGTGATTCAAATATTTCTGGATCAGGATAGAAAATAACTTCTGTCCCTTTTAAGTCCGTAGTCCCATCTTCCTTAACTAAATATTGTTCCTTACCTTGCTTGTATTCTTGAACATATATTTTGCCCTCTTTAAAAACACTTGCTTTTAAATCAATTGACAAAGCATTCACAACAGAAACACCAACACCATGAAGACCACCGGAAACTTTATAAGAGTCCTTATCAAACTTACCACCCGCACCAATCTTGGTCATGACAACTTGCAAAGCTGAAACTCCCTCTTTCTTGTGAATATCTACTGGTATCCCACGACCATTATCCATTACACGTATCCCATTGCCTTCTAGTATAGATATTGCAACTTGATCACAATGCCCAGCCAAAGCCTCATCAATGGAGTTGTCTACAACTTCGTAAACTAGATGGTGTAATCCTCTAGAACCAACATCTCCGATATACATAGAAGGACGCATCCTAACGTGCTCCATTCCCTCAAGAGCCTGTATACTGTCTGCTGAATAACTTTTCTCTTCACTCATTTGATAAAATTTGATTACAAATATACTATTTATAGAGCATTTTAAATTGAGTAAAAACCCCTATTAACAGGATACTTTTCAACATTTTAGAAACTTATTGTAATTCCTCCCAAAATATTAATGGATTGGACTGGGAAATTTTGCCAATATTGGTATTTTTTGGCTGTGAAATTATTGAATTGAATGAAAGCTGAAACTTTTTTGCTGTACCTATATTCAGCAGAAATATTCATATCTACAAAAGTTGGTAAACTTATTGGATCAGGTTCAGAATATGAAAAGGCATCTCTTTTGCCAACCAAATAAAAATCAGATTTTATCACAATTTTATCCGACAAATCTAATAATCCAGATAATGTAAATACAAAACTAGGTCTTTGCCAAGCACGACTAATATTAGAAGGATTGTATATGAAATATTCACCCTTAGCAGAAATTTTTAACTTTTCTAGCTCTTGGTAGGTGATTTCCGCGAGGAAAGATGTTTGGCTAAGATTATCGTACTTCGTCTGGAATTTGTTACCATAAGAAGATACTGTGTCAGGGATAAAAAAATACATGCTGTCTAATTTCTGGAAAGAACTGGATAAATTAAAGGTGAATTTACTACTTAAAGAACCTCTAATCCCAGCAAATATATTGCTTTTTTGAACCGTGTTTTGAAGTTTAGAATCCTCTGAAATAAATGGATTTTCTAATCTAATATCGTTAAAAGTATTTCTTTGAACATTTCCAACCCACCCTCCATAGGGTATAAAGACATTATTAAACAGACTGTAACTAATCTCCAGGTCTGGAAATACATGAAATTTTGCATTTTCATTTATATTGGCTTGAAGGGATATCCCAGCTTTAAAAATTAAATTATTTTTTCTTGAATAAATATGTGGTCTAAATCGAACAATTCCAGACGTTTTAGGAGTGCTATTACTTGCTTGAATAATGTTGTTTTCATCTATTTTTAATGTCTCCGGTGCATTAACGTTGTTTATATCCAATTCGAAAGTTCCTAAAAATTCCTCATCTAGAACTAGCCATCCAGAATGGGCTCCCAAAAGAAAATGATTTTCAGAAAAGTTGTAGTTGCTATTGAGATGGTGAAAATCAACCCAACTTTTGATTCTTAATTTATTAGTATCCCTCCCAGTATTTCTAGAATTAAACTTTAAATGCAAATCCAACAAATCGTAATTTTGTTTAAAAAGAGTATCTGAGTTTTTAAAAGATTCAACCATTAAAGTATCATCAATATCCAAACCATAAAACTGATACATAGAGTCATCACTATAATCCAAACCATAAAACTGATAAGAATTTCTCTCGTACTGAATTTCTGACCATAAATCATAATTCATGAAAAACTTTTGATAGTATCCTCCTAAACTTAAATCTGAAAATTTAGTATTTCCCATTTCTTTTATACTAGAGAAACTGCCGTTAGTTCTTGCATTTAACCCCCAGCTTTCGTCTCTTGATCTTTTAGAGGCATAATTCAATTCTAATAATGGAGTAAGGTAAGTTCCTGCACCAGCTTTTAGATATCCCCTATATAGCTTGTCCCCATTAGCAGTTATCTTTAACCTAGCAGGCTTTATATTTTCAATAGAGTAACTTGTCAAGTGTCTCTTTGGCTCTAAATAGTACTTTACCTCATCTAAAATAGTGACAGAATCTGTGTGAGATGGAAATATTGGTGTTTTTTGAATCTTAGAAATTTTTCTATTTCCAGAGCCAATCCCTAAAAAAGTTTCTGTACTCTCATTTTGCTGAGCTACAATACTAAAACTCAATATTGCTGAAACAAAAAAAAGTAATATTTGGAGTTTATTTATTTTCATCTTGCTTAATTTCCTTTGCATCAACTTCTTTTGGATTTAACTCTTCCGTCGTTTTTTCTAAACCCTTATCCATTGATTCTAACTCTATTTCTAATTCTTCTTGCTCTGGTTCTTGCTGCAATTCATTAAGTTCTAGATTTTGTATGAATTCGATTTTCTGGACAGCTGCTGCTAAAATTTCCTCTTTTTTATACCCATCGTAATTATCTAAAATACTTTCTATACTGTGTTTTGCGTTGAAGTAATCTTTCTGAGCAGTAAAATTATCTCCAAGTAATAATATTCCTTTAGCTAACCAATAATCATAGGATGGTTTTTGCTTAACCAACTCCATTATTAAAGACTCACAGGTTAGAAAATCTTCAGTTTGGTATGCAATCTCACAAATATGGTATTTTGCCTCTGCTGCTGCAATACTTTTAGTATACTGAACAACACTATCGTAATACAATTTTGAGCTGTCTAATTGGTCTATTTTTTGATAGGATTGACCTAAAAATAAATATGCATCTTCTTGTAGTTTGGGATTAATGTCTGACAACTGAAGAACTTTTTTTGCATACTTGATAGTAGAATTGGGATTCTCTAAATAATGAAAGCAGTAGAACTGTCCCTTTTTGGAAATTGACAAGTCTTCCTGATCGATACTTACATCTTCCAAAATTGAAAAGTAAGCTAGGGATTTTTTAAAATCTTTGGCATCATAAGTTATCTCGCCAGCATACTTTAACCCTTCGATGTAATAATTATTATTGGGTTTTGTAGTAATGAAATCATAATGAAACAAAGCCTCTGTTTTCTTATTTTCAGAATAATAACAATTAGCCATAAAATAATGGGCTGAAATTTCTCTTATCGGCTCGTCAATATTGTCCAAATAGTAAGAAGCTTTTTCAATTTGTTTATCGCAATCCCCTTTATCTCTAGCAAGGACAACTCCTCTCCATAAAGTAGAATCTTTTTCCTGAACACTAACATCAATCCCTCTTGAACTCAGCCAATCGTAATAACCAGTTAAATTCCCTCTCAAATTATAAACCTCCATCATTAATTCAATAGCTAATTGATTCTCTTGTTCTGCATCCGGATAATTGTCCAATACCGTTAAAAGAAACTTCTCTGCTTTATCGTGATTTTGTTCTTTCAAATAAATACTACCTACTTCGACATATGCTTTTGAAATTAAATTGTTAGTTGGATATTCATCAATGAATTTTAAGTAGGTATTTATAGATTCATTATTTCTGTTTTCATCTTTGTAAGCCTGTGCTAAATTTAAAAGCGAAGAAACTTGATACTTAGAGTTAGGATATTGATCCGTTAGCCTTTTTAAAGTATTTATTTTTCCAATATAGTCCTGTATTAAACCTTGTGAAGTAGCCATCTGGTTTAATGCATAAGAGTGATTTTCATTCCCCACTTTAGAAGACAATGCATAATTTTCTATAGCCAAGCTATCTTCTCTAAGTAAAAAATAGGTGTCAGCGATTCTCAATAATGCAATTTTATAATTACTTGAATCAGGAATATTATACTGGTGGATATAATTTCTAAAGTACTTTAAAGCATTCTTTAGTTCTTGTTTTTGAATTCTGGCCTCGTTTCCTGATAAACTTTGATAAGGATTGGCTTTTTCAAAATAACTGTATCCAATATGAAAATCTAAATCTAAAAATTGATTAGTTAAAATAGCCCCGTTGATATATCTGAATTTTTCATAACTCTCCACAGCTCTTAAATATTCCTTTAGATTGTAATTAGATTCTGCAATCCAAAACTGACTCATGGCATTTAAGTTTTGGTCAATTGGATATTTTTTAACTAACTCAAAGTTCCCCATTGCGTTCTTGTATTCTCTATTGTGGTACTGTTCTACAGCCCGGTTATAGACAATTGTTTGGTAGGCTCTCTGCATTCTTGGATCCTTATTCTTAATTTTATCCATTGATTCAAGAGCATCGTCGTAATTTTTAGTAGTTAAATATACTTTTAGCAAAAACTCGTAGGCTTCCTTAGCATCTTCGGAATTTGGAAAATCCTCAATAAACTTCTGAAAAGCATTGATTGCTTCGTCGTATGGATTGTAACTTAATTCATAAGCTAGCTTTGCATAGTTAAATAGTGAATTTCTTCGAATATCAACATCAAAGTTGAGCTTACTAGCCTCTTGAAATGCATTTCTTGCATAATCTTTTTCCTCGAGATTTAAATAAGAATCTGCCATGTGATAGTAAGATGTCTGTGTTAACGAATCGTCAGTAGTGGCAACCCTTGCAAAGATTTCTATAGCTTTTCGATATTTTTTTGTTTTATAGTAACAATAGCCAACCTGGTAATTACTTTCTCTAGTTGATTTTGCATTTCTCTTAAAAATCTGATAGTACTCGAGAGAACGTTCGTATTGATTCTTTTTAAAATAAGAATCTCCAATAAGTTTAGCAAACTCCCCTTTTCTTTTTTCTGTAACCGAATCTATATACAATGGTCCGTATTCAATAAGTTCATCGTATTTGCTTTGTTGGTACAATATCTGAGTAATATAATATGGTATGATAGGCTTAAACATCTTATTATTTGCAATCTTTCTAAAACCAACTAATGCAGTTTGGTACTTTCCTTCTGAATATGCTATGTGGCTGTAGTAATAGGTTGCAGGGACATCGTAATCTGTTTTACTTTGAAGAAGCTCGTTAAAAAGAACCTTTGATTCGGCAAGATTTTTCTTCATGAATTTGGAGTATCCAAGCTTAAAAAGATACTCGCTTTGGTCCTCTAATGACAAATCGTATTGATCAACCTTTTCAAAAAACTCTATCGATTTTTTAAACTTTTTTGTTTGATAATAATGCTTGCCCAACTGGAAGTAAATATTTTTGGACTTCGGATGGTCTGGATGGTCTAGTGAAAACCTAGTTAAAATTGTCTCTACATTTCTGTGATACAACTTTAAAGCACAAACAGCAAAATAATATTCTGCATTTATTCTTACCTCATCTTGAGGGTTTTTGAATTTATTTATAACATCTTTGAAATAGTATTGGGCTGAACTATATTTTTCTTTATCAAATAATTCTTGAGCAATTTTATAGTTTTTATATGGATCGCTGCGAAGAAAAGTTTTCTGTGCAATGGTAATATTTGCAAAAATTAATGCTACTGAAAAAATAAATACTTTTAAGAAAATCTTATTCATTAAAAAACTATAAGCTAATAATTCTTAAAGATAGTTAGTGATGCCCCTTAAGAATAATGGCTTTGTTATTATTTTCAACTACAATGTGTTAACATTAAACAGAAGAATTAAAGAAGTATTCTATATTATTATAAATTTGAATGTAAAAGATATTATATCGCTATGAACCAAAACCTCTTTCTAGACTTTAAAAACGTTGAAATAAAACAACAAAATAAAATAATTCTTAACGATGTTAATTTAAAAATAAACCAGGGTGAATTTGTGTATTTTGTAGGGAAAACTGGGAGTGGGAAAAGCAGTCTTCTTAAGGCAATTTATGGAGATGTTGGCATAAGCAATGGTAACATATTATTCAAAGACTTAAATCTAAAAAAATTAAAAAGAAAGAAAATTTTAGAGCTAAGAAGGAAGGTTGGAATAATCTTTCAAGATTTTCAATTACTTATGGATAGGTCAGTTGCTGACAATTTAAGATTTGTAATGAAAGCAACTGGATGGAAAGGAAAAAAATCAATTAATGAAGGGATTGAAAAACTTCTTGTCAAAGTTGACATGGTAGATAAAGCAGATTCCTTTCCACATTTAATTTCTGGTGGAGAACAACAAAGAGTTGCAGTTGCAAGAGCATTAGTTAATGATCCAGAACTTATAATAGCAGATGAACCAACTGGAAATTTAGATCCAGAAACTAGTGAAAAAATAATGAATCTATTAAAATCAGTAGCTAATGATGAGAAAACAGTAATTATGGCAACTCATGATTTTGATATTATTAATAAATATCCAGCAAGAGTTGTGAAATTCAATAATCAATCTGTTTTAGAATAAGCTTTAGGAATTGATAAGTATTTGCATACCTATTTATAATTTCAATGTTGTAAATCTAATTGACATCATTGTTAATCAAGGTGAAAACAGCAAAAAAATATTTGAAATAATTTGCATTGACGATAATTCCAGTGAAGAAACTTTAAAGTTGAACTCTGAAATTAGTTTTCACGAATCGGTAAAGTACCTGACACTTAAAGAAAATATTGGAAGATCTAAAATTAGAAATCTTTTTTTAGAAAATGCAAATTATGCAAATCTGTTATTTATAGATTGTGACTGCAGTATTCAAAGTGAAAATTTTTTGGAAAAATATTTTGACCAGCTAAATAAATCTGTCGTATATGGTGGAAGAAAACACCATGAGAAAGCTCCAAAAAAAGAAAACAAACAACTAAGGTGGCTGTATGGAATTAAAAGAGAGGATCAAAACTTTAACTATAGAGTTGAAAATCCCTACCATAGTTTCCGTTCCAATAACTTTTTAATAAAAAAAGTGGTATTAAACCAAATAAAATTTGATGAAAATATTAAAACTTATGGCCACGAAGACACCCTACTTTCTATAGAACTTAGAAAAAATAATATAAAAATATATCAAATTAACAATCCTGTTTTTCACGAAGGGATTGAGAACTCTAGTGTTTTTTTAGAGAAAACTAAAAGTGCAATAAAAAATCTAGTATTAATTGACAAAGTAACTTTGGACATTAGTTCAATAAGACTTGTAAAGACTTACAACCAACTTGAAAAATTCAGATTAACACTATTAATCTTTCCATTGTCAAAATCTATTTTAAAATTGCTAGAAAAACAACTTCTTTCTTCTTCACCTTCTCTAAGAATATTTGATTTATATAAACTGCTTTACTTTCTAAGGGAAAAACAAAATGTATAGTTTTTTCAAGAATATTTATAAGCTATTAATTCCCAAAAGTTGGCAGTTTAAAATAGAACCAACCATAAGAAAGATGGTTTATTTACTAATATATAAAGGGGGCGATAATAAATGCTTGATATGTTCAGCTAAATCAAAGAAATTTATTTCAATCTCCTTTTACAATAGTGAAGATAAAATCTGTCCTAGCTGTGGGGCTTTGTCAAGATCTAGAGCACTTGGTGAATTCGTAAATAAAAATTTTGAGGACAATAGCCAGAAAATTTTAGATTTTTCACCCCACAGAAGTTTGCATGATTTTTTTAAATCAAAATTTAAAAATTATATATCCTCTGACTTTGAGAACCAATTTCATGCTCAAAAGAGTTATGATATTACTAAAATAAACGAACCAAATAAAAGCTTTGATTTAATTATTTGTTTACATATCTTGGAACATATTTTAGAGGACCAAAAAGCTATTATAGAGTTAAATAGAGTTTTAAAAGACAATGGCAATTTATTAATTCAAGTTCCTCTTAAAAAAGGAAAAACTTACCAAGACAATTCCATAATTTCAAAACAAGGAAGATTAAAAGCTTTTGGCCAAGAAGACCATGTAAGGATTTATGGTGAAGATAGTCTCCAATTAATTTTAAATGAGAATGGTTTTATTACAAAGCCTACCGACATAGTTAAAGAGTTCAGCAATAAAGAAAAAAAAATGTATGGTTTTTCTAAAAGTGAAATAATTTATATCTGTAGAAAGGCAACTATTAATTAAAGCTTTTATAAGTTTTTACCAATGACTCAGCCTCGCTTTTCCAGTGTAAAGTAGAATTCATTTTAGTGACATTTACCATGAAATTTTTAGAGTTTTTTAAATCCATAGCCTTGTTTAAACCGTCCATTATCTTTTCTGGCTTAAGGCTAGAAATTAAAATTCCTGTATTGTATTGCTCGACAATTTTTCTTATTTCAACTAGATTGGTAGAGACAAATGGTATTTCAGCTTTGGAATAATCAAAGATTTTATTAGGAAGACTAAATTGATAATTAACATTATTGCTTTTATCTAGACTAACACCTAAATCAGCGTTCATAGTGTACTGCATCATTTGACTATATGGAAGAGTTGGAATAAATAGCACTTTATTAATTAAGTCTGTTTGATTGCTTCTTTTTTGGAGTTTTTCAATTACATCTCCAGTTCCAACCACGCATAAAAAAAAATCATCTTGTAAGGAAATCGCCTCTAATAACTCTTCAGCTCCTCTATCTATATTAATTCCTGAACCTTGGAGAATGACTAATTTCTTATCTTGCGGTAAACCAAGATCTTTCTTGGTTTTGACTTTTTTCATAATGGTTTTAGTTGGGAGATTTCTAATGACCAATGGCCTTATTTGGTAATCTTTATAGTATAAATCTGAAATAGATTCATTTACCGTAAATACATGCTTTAACTTTGGGAAAATAAAACTCTCTATTGAAGACCAAACTTTTTTAACAAAATATCTGTTTTGAATTTCTGGAACTCCAGTGAAATACTCATGAGAATCGTAGACTAGTTTTTTATTAAAAATAAAAGCTGAAAGCCACATTGGAAGTAATGTATCCAAATCATTGGAATGGTAAATATCAAATCTTCTAGTTAAAAGAAAAAAAAACAATCTTAAATTATATTCCATATAGAACAATACTCCTTTATTAAAAAATAATTTGAAACGAACTACTGAATATGGTCTATTAATATTTACAGAGCGTTCTAATTGCCTCCCAACCAAAGTTATATTGAAATTATTTTGGAATAGGGTATCACACACTTTCTTGACCCGCTGATCATTAGCCAAGTCATTTGTTACAGAAATTATTACCTTTTTAATAACGTAGTAAATTAAATTTTTACAAAAGTATGTAATATTGTTTTAAGGACAAGCATATTAAAATCCAAGAAAATATAATTAGGTTTGTGAAGATGAATGTTATTGAAAATTATCCGTTAATAAAGCTAAATACATTTGGGATAGATGTTAAGGCTAAATATTTCACTTCAATAAATACAGTTAATGAACTAATTGAAATAAAAAAATCTGAAAAATTTAAAGACCATGAGCTACTTATTCTTGGTGGTGGAAGTAATATTCTTTTTACCAAAGATTTTAACGGACTAGTAATTTTAAATAATATAAAGGGAAAGGAAATTGTTGATCAAAATGACGATTCTATTATTTTAAAAATTGGAGCAGGTGAGAATTGGCACGAATTGGTTATGTACTGTGTAGATAATGGATGGGGTGGAATTGAAAACTTAAGTTTAATTCCAGGAAATACAGGAACTGCCCCAATGCAAAACATAGGAGCTTACGGCGTAGAAATAAAAGAAACATTTGTTGAACTAGAAGCTTTAGAAATTTCCTCCGGAAAGATAGTGAAGTTCAGCAATTCTGAATGTGAATTTGGCTACCGAGAAAGTGTATTTAAAAACAAGATGAAAAATAAGTACATTATTCTCAATATCACACTAGAGTTAAATAAAAATCCAATATTAAATATTAATTATGGAGATGTTAAAGCAATTCTAGAGACAAAAAAAATTGAAACTCCAACAATTAAAGATGTAAGTAATGCCATTATTAGTATTAGACAAAGAAAATTGCCGGATCCAAAAAAAATTGGAAATAGTGGGAGTTTTTTTAAAAACCCAATAATTGACATAAATCTATTGAAATTAATTGAGGGAAAATATCCGAATGTTGTAAGCTATAAAATCAATGAAAATAAGTTTAAAATTGCAGCAGGTTGGATGATAGAAAAAGCAGGATGGAAAGGCAAAAAATTTAACAACTTTGGAGTTCACGAAAACCAAGCTCTAGTATTGGTCAACTATGGCCTTGCAAATGGAAAAGAAATATTCAATTTGTCAGAAAAAATCATCCTTGACATTAAAGAAAAATTTGGAATAACACTTGAAAGAGAAGTTAATATTATTTAGCTATTGCAAGCATAATATTGGTTGATTTCCCATTAAGAACTGCGAAATATGAAGGCCCAATAGAAACGGGATTAAGTTGTTTTGGAAAAAACGCATATTTTTCAGAGTCTTTACCAGGAAAATTAACAGAAGTAATATTTTGTCGGGGAATTCCAGCTTGGGTAAACTCTACAGATTTGGTTCCGCAATAATTTAAAATTCCATACTCAGCAGGAACCCCTTTTCTCAAATTAGAATTTTGCAAATCATTGTAAAAGTATTTTTTGTAACGATAAGAATTCAACGAAAAAGTACCTATAAAATTTAAATCTTTGTTCTGCTGGGTTAAAGGAACAGAACTTCCCCATATGAAATTGCCGTTTTTATTGAATTTTATAACAAAAAAACCACTGGATACCCAGTAAGTTTCCTCTTTAATAGTAGTCTTTGTTATGTTTTCTGACACCAAGTAGTAATTACCAATGCTGTCTAAACTAAAATCTGTTATTATAAACTTATCCAATCCAAAACCACTTTCTTTAATCCCTTTAGAGGATTTAAAAGCCTGAACAATATTTTCAGTTAATGAATATTGATTTTTATGAATTAAGTGTAAATTTTGATCGTATCTGAGCAGAAAAAAACCTTCATAATTAAACCTTACTTGTGAAGAATAAAACCCTGAAAGAACTAGCTCATCCTTAGAATTAAAAAAATAATCTAGCGCAGCTATTTTTCTATTATTTAATTTAATCTGAACTTCCGAAATTATCTCCTGACCTAGTTTATAAACATAAAAGTTGTTGCCTTTTTTCCAAAATTTCTTAAGTAAAAAAACAACACCTTCGTTGGATAATAAAATCTTATTATCTCTTTTGGAAACAAATAATAAATCTAATTTGTTGTAAACTTCATTTACAATTTTCAAATTATTATCAATAGTTACAGTCTTTAGATCTTCTTGTTTGCCATTTTGAAATGGCAGTTCTACTAGAAAATGAAATTTATTGTCATGAGAGTTTTCTCCAATAATATAATTGGAAGCATATCCAGAATTATTTTTTTCTTCAAACAAATTTTTCGGTGAAAGAAATTCAGAATTAATATCTAATTTTCTGCATTTTAAAATAGTCTCCACTCCGTTATTGGAGGATGTAAACAAGAATATTTCGTTAAAAATATGTCTAATTCCAACGAACTTCTCCTCATTTAATACAATATTAAAGTGGTTGACATCGTCCAAATGGCTGTCAAAAATATTGACTTTTAAATCACAAGATTTAGACTTTATTTTTTTTTGAAAAAGAACATTATTAGACTTGTAACTAATACAAGTAAGAGGTTTGTATTCATTGGAGTAAGGAACATGTTGAGAGAAACTTAAATTCAGTTTTTGAGATGTCCCAATAGAAACCACTAAAGTGAATAAAACAAAAAAAGATATTTTAATTCTTGTAATCAAAATCTAGACCTTAAAGTAAAACAAACTCGGAATAAATAACAATTAATCCTTAAGTAATCTTTTAAGGATAAATTCTTTGTATTCTAAATCAGTAGACTTTTCAATTACCTCATTAATAAAACCTAATGTCATTAACTCTAAAGATTTCTTCACACTAATCCCTCTTGTTCTTAAGTAAAATAGTGCCTCCTCATCAAATCTACCTGTGGTAGATCCATGACTACACCTTACATCATCTGCATAGATTTCTAATTCAGGCTTTGAAAAAATTTTCGAATCCTCATCTAAAAGAATATTGTTATTTTTCTGAAATGCTTCAATTTTTTGAGCGTCTTGGTGAACTATAACTTTTCCATTAAAAACACCAACTCCACTTTCTTTAATCACCCCTTTGTAATTTTCAAATGATTTGCAATCTGCAACAAAATGGTTTATGGTGGTGTGGTTGTCAAAATGTTGTTTATCAATTGGGGCAAAAACTCCATTAAGTTCACTATGACAGTTCTTTCCATGGACGTTATTGGAAACATCGTTTCTTAAAATTATCCCCGAAGCAGAGAAAGTATTCATAATAAATTCACTTTCTTTTTCTTGATCTATAAACTCATTGCAAAAATTGAAATTATTATTAAGGTCTTGGAATTTATCAATCGTTAAAGAACTATTACTCTTTAATAAAACTTCATTTCTGTGATTGATGAAGCCGTTATTTGAAGTTGAACTTCCTAAAAAATATTGTCTAATATGAAGCTTAGAGTTTTCAAATACTTCAATATTAAATTGAGTATTAGAAAGACATTTATCAGATGAGATAATATTTACAAAATTTATAGGTTTATCTATATTAAAATTAGCTTTGATTTTAAGAACCACTTGTTCACTTAAAAAACTAAAGTTAAGATTAGTAAAATAGTCCTTGTGCTTAGTCTCATCTGAGCTTTTTGAAATAACATTTTCTTTGTCAAAGGATAGTTCAATCTCCTTTAAATCTATAAGATTAGATAAGTCTGAATTAAATTTTCCATTTTCGAGAACAATAACTAGCCCTTCAATTTTTGGGATTTCTAACGAATTAAGATTTTCAATTTTAAAATTTAATTGATTGTGAAAATTAATTTTCTTTAAAGCTCTTAGTGGAGTATATCTCCATCTCTCTTCTTTTCTAGTAGGAAAGGAGCCTAGGTTTAGGTTTTCTAAATCTAATTTAGAATTTTCTTTGAGTAATGAGTTATGATTTAGTTCTTTGATAATCAATTGGACAACTTTAAAAGAGTTTTAAATATTTGAATCTGTTTTCAACCAATCGTAACCCTTTTTCTCCAACTCTAAAGCCAGTGATTTATCACCAGTTTTAATGATTTTTCCTTCATGTAAAACATGTACAAAATCTGGAACAATATAATCCAATAATCTTTGGTAATGGGTAATAACAACAGTAGCATTTTCAGAAGATTTAAGTTTATTAACTCCATTTGCTACAATTTTCAATGCGTCAATGTCTAACCCTGAATCTGTTTCATCCAAAATGGATAGTTTAGGATCGAGCATCGCCATTTGAAAAATCTCATTTCGCTTCTTTTCACCTCCTGAGAACCCTTCGTTTACAGATCTGTTTTTAAGCTTGTTGTTTAAACCTACTAATTCAGACTTTTCAGCAACCATTTTCAAAAATTCCTTTGCTGGAATAGAATCAATTCCGTAGAATTTATTTCTTTCGTTAAGCGCAGTTCTTAAAAAATTAATATTGCTAACCCCCGGGATTTCAACTGGATACTGAAAAGCCAAAAACATGCCTTTCCAAGATCTTTCTTCAGGACTCATTTCTGAAATCTCTTCGCCCAAAAAATTTATTGACCCATTAGTAACTTCATAGTTGTCATTCCCGGCTAAAACAGAAGAAAGAGTACTCTTTCCAGAACCATTAGGTCCCATTATTGCATGAACTTCACCTTTGTTTATTTTAAGATTTAAACCCTGAAGAATTTTCTGGTCATCAATTCTACACTCTAAATCTTTAATTTCTATTAATAATTCACTCATGATTAAATTTTATCCTACAGACCCTTCTAAACTAATTTCTAATAATTTTTGAGCTTCCACTGCAAATTCCATTGGCAACTTATTTAAAACTTCCTTCGCGTATCCGTTTACTATCAGACTAATTGCTTTCTCCTCACTAATTCCTCTTTGCATACAATAAAAGAGTTGTTCTTCACCAATTTTTGAAGTAGTTGCTTCGTGCTCTACAGTTGCTGTTGGATTCTCACATTCAATATATGGAAAAGTATGAGCACCACACTGATCTGTCATAAGAAGTGAATCACACTGAGAAAAGTTTCTTGAGTTTTTTGCGCCTTTACCAATCTTTACCAAACCACGATAACTATTTTGACTTTTTCCAGCAGAAATTCCTTTGGATATGATGGTAGATTTAGTGTTTTTTCCAATATGAATCATCTTAGTTCCTGTATCTGCTTGTTGGAAGTTATTGGTAACTGCCACTGAATAAAATTCCCCTATAGAATAATCTCCTTTAAGAATACAAGAAGGATATTTCCATGTTACAGCTGAGCCAGTTTCCACTTGGGTCCAAGATATTTTAGATCTATATCCACAAATTCCTCTTTTAGTAACAAAATTGTAAACTCCACCAACGCCTTTTGCATCTCCAGGGTACCAATTTTGAACTGTGGAGTATTTTATCTCTGCTTTGTCAAGAGCGATTAGTTCTACAACTGCTGCATGTAATTGGTTTTCGTCTCTTTGTGGTGCAGTGCAGCCTTCTAAGTAACTTACATAACTAGATTCATCTGCTATTAAAAGAGTTCTCTCAAATTGACCTGTTCCCGATTCGTTAATTCTGAAATAAGTGGAAAGTTCCATGGGACACCTAACACCCTTTGGAATATAACAAAACGATCCATCTGAAAAAACTGCACTATTTAATGCAGAGTAATAATTATCTGTATGAGGAACCACAGATCCCATATATTTTTTAACTAAATCTGGATGATTTTGTACAGCTTCAGAAAAGGAACAGAAAATAATTCCCAATTCACCTAGTTTTTCTTTGAAAGAAGTTGCTACAGAAACTGAATCCATTACAAAGTCTACAGCAACTCCGCTTAATTTTTTTTGTTCTTCAATGGATATTCCTAATTTTTCCATTGTTCTCAAAAGCTCAGGATCCACCTCATCTAAACTTTGGAGTTCTTTTTTCTTTTTAGGAGCAGAATAATAGGAAATATTTTGAAAATCTGGTTTGGTATATTTTACATGAGCCCAATTAGGTTCCGACATTTCTTTCCAAACCCGAAAAGATTCTAATCTGTAATCCAACATCCATTGAGGCTCATTTTTCTTAGATGAAATTAATCTAACAATATCTTCATTGAGGCCAATTGGCGCTTTTTCACTCTCGATATCAGAAACAAAACCAAATTCATACGATTTGTTGTCTAACTCTTCTTTTAATTCTTTTTCAGTATATGACATTTATAAATTTATAATGAGAAACTTTCTCCACATCCACAAGTTCTGTCAGCATTAGGATTGCTAAAAACAAATCCTTTTCCGTTTAAACCTCCTGAAAAGTCTAAAGTTGTTCCTATGAGATAAAGAAAACTCTTTTTATCTACTACAACTTTTATACCGTTATCCATAAAAGATTTATCACTATCGCTTAGAGCATTGTCAAATTTCAATTCATACATCAATCCTGAACAACCTCCACCTTTCACACCAACTCTTATAAAATAACCCTCATTACCATCATCTTTCATTAGCTGTAAAGCTTTTGACTTTGCATTTTCTGTTACTTTAATCATATATCTATTTGTAGTAATTACAAGTTGTACAAATATACCTCAAAATAACAGATGAAAAAAAAATGTTGAATAGTATTTGATGGAAGAATTAATTGTAATTTCAAATAACAACAAATAATCATAAGTATTGGACTAAATTTGCCACCATGAACGAAGAAGATAAAAATATTGAACTTAAAGATTTAGGAGAATTTGGGCTCATTGAGAGATTAACTAAAAAAATCAAAACTTTTCATGAAAGCACCCATTTAGGACCAGGGGATGACGCTGCGATAATAAAATCTAGTAAAGAAATTTTGATTAGTTCAGATATGCTTGTTGAGGGAATACATTTTGACATGGCTTTCACCCCTTTAAAACACTTAGGATACAAATCTGTAATTGTAAACCTAAGTGACATATATGCTATGAATGCTATCCCAAAACAAATCACAGTTAGTTTAGCTATTTCCAGCAAATATACCTTAGAAGCAATTGAAGAGTTTTACGATGGTATTTTACTGGCTTGTGAAAAATACAAGATTGATGTAATCGGTGGAGATATAACTTCCTGTGTAAATGGCTTAACCATTTCTATCACAGCAATTGGGGAAGCTTTAAAAAAAGAAATTGTCAAAAGATCTGGAGCCAAAGAGGATGACTTATTAATAACCACTGGAGATCTAGGTGGAGCTTACATGGGGCTTAATGTTCTTCAAAGAGAAAAAGAAGTTTGGAAAAGTAATCCAAATATGCAACCTGAATTGGATAACTTTAATTATATCCTAGAAAGACAACTCAAACCAGAAGCTAGAAGAGATATAATTGAATCTTTAAAAAAACGTGAGGTAATTCCAACTAGTATGATTGATATATCAGACGGATTAGCATCTGAAATTTTTCATATTTGCACATCTAGTAATGTAGGATGTCAGCTATACGAAGAAAAAATACCAATAGATCCTCAGACTTATCAAACATCCATGGACTTCAATATAAATCCAACAGTTTCAGCTCTTAATGGAGGGGAAGATTATGAATTACTTTTCACAATTAGTCAAAATGATTATGAAAAAATCAAAAATGACCCAAACTTGACTGTCATAGGTCATATTACTAAAAAATCACAAGGAATAAATTTAATAGGAAATGGAAATACATCTACGCCACTAAAAGCGCAGGGATGGAACCATTTTAATAATTAAATAGAATTATCCGACTCGTCTAAAAACTGATACTCCAAAATACCAAGCTCTGTCATTGGTCTAATTACAATCCATTTTTTGAACTTTAAAAACCATTGCCTTTGAATGTTTTTAACACCTTTCTTTAAAAAAGCATCAATAAAAGGATGAACATTTAAAGTAATTGATTTTGCAATTCCTTCTACAATAATAGAATTCAGCATTGAATCAATTTCGTCGATAATTAATATTGAAGCCTGTACTTCCCCTTTCCCAAGACAAGTTGGGCAAGCTTCTGTAGTCTTAATTTCTGTTTCAGGACGAACACGCTGTCTTGTCAATTCAACAACACCAAATCTACTTGGTGGCTGAATATTGTGCTTTGCCTTGTCGTCTTTCATGAACTTTCTAAAACTTTCAATAAGTTTTTTGTTGTTAGCTCTGTCGTACATATCAATAAAATCGACAGCTACTATACCTCCCATGTCTCTTAACCTTAAAAGTCTAGCTATTTCCTCAGCAGACTCTAAGTTAGTTTCTAGGGCATTTAATTCTTGATTAACATTAGTTGCCTTTCGATTACCACTGTTAACATCCACTACGTGCATAGCCTCGGTATGGTCGATAATTAAATATGCTCCTGATTTTAGATTGACTTTTCTACCAAAAGTTGCTTTAATTTGCTTATTGATTCCTCTACTTTCGAATAAACTTACTTTACCTTGATAAAACTTTACGATATCTTCTTTTTCAGGGGCAATTGTCTTAACATAATCTTTTAGCTCATTAAATAAAGACTCATCGTCGACATGTATGCTTGTAAACTCTTTGTTTAACTCGTCTCTTAAAACTGTTGTAGCCCTATTCATCTCCCCAAGCAACTTTTTTCTTGGAGTTGCATCTTTAAGCTCTTTGAACATTTTAGACCACTTTTGCTCTAAATCTCTTAAGTCTTGATCCAGTTCAGCAACCTTTTTATTTTGAGCAACTGTTCTAATAATCACACCGAACTTTCTTGGCCTTATACTATTTATAAGTCTTTTGAGACGATTTCTCTCTGCTGGATCTTTTATTTTTTGAGAAACAGAAATCTTTTCAGAAAATGGAACTAAAACTAAAAACCTTCCAGGAATAGTCACTTCAGCACTTAATCTTGGCCCCTTAGAAGAAATAGGCTCTTTAGTGACCTGAACAGCAATTATCTGATTAGAAGAAAGATGTTCTTTTATCTTTCCATCTTTTAAAATATCTGGCTCTATCTTATTGTAGCCAAGTTTATGGGTAGATTGTTTTCCAGAAATAGAAGCTTGAACAAATTTGCTCATTGACTTGTATTGCGGACCTAAATCTAAATAATGCAAAAATGCATCTTTTTCATATCCAACATCTACAAATGCAGCGTTTAGACTTGGTACAATTTTTTTAACCTTACCAAGATAAACATCCCCTACATTGAATCGGTCATCAAGACCTTCTTTATGAATTTCAACTAATTTGTTGTCATAAAGCAACGCAGTTACTACTTCGTTTGATGATGAATTTATAACTAATTCATACGACACTGTACCTCCTATCTGATTATAGCAGAGCGGTTACAATAAAATATATTGTCAGTGGAAAAAGACTACTTATTCTTGTGTCTGTTTTTTCTCAGACGCTTTTTCCTCTTATGTGTAGACATCTTATGTCTTTTTCTTTTTTTACCGCTAGGCATACTAATCTATTAAATTATTAATACTAAATACTTTATTATTTCTTAACCTTATTTTTAACTCCTTCTACAAAAGTTTTTGCAGGCTTAAAAGTAGGAACAAAATGTTCTGGTATAATGATTGTTGTGTTTTTAGAAATATCTCTACCAGTTTTTTCAGCTCTTTTTTTAATCACAAAACTTCCAAATCCTCGCAAATAAACATTTTCACCACTTTCCATTGCATCAATAATAGTAGTCATCAGTGATTCCACTGTTGCCTGCACAGCTATTTTTTCAACACCTGTCTTATCTGTTATTTCTGAAATTAAGTCTGCTTTTGTCATAGTTAAAATTAGGATTTCACCATTTATTGGATTGCAAATATAATTTTATTTATGAAAGCCAAAAAGCTACCGATGAGTTTTTTATTTTTGCAACTATGATTGATGATGATTTTAGTGTAAAATTAATTAAATGGTATGGCCAAAATAAACGAAACTTACCGTGGAGAGAAACTAAGAACCCATATGTAATTTGGATAAGTGAAATTATTCTTCAACAAACAAAAGTGGACCAAGGACTACCTTACTATATAAAGTTTATTGAAAAATTTCCAAATATCCACGAACTTGCTAAAGCAAATGAAAATGTAGTTTTAAAACTTTGGCAAGGGCTTGGCTATTATAGTAGAGCAAGGAATTTACATTTTTCTTCTAAATTCATTTCTAATAATTTAAATGGAGAATTTCCAAAAACATATGATGAACTAATAAAGCTAAAAGGAGTAGGAAAATATACAGCATCAGCAATTTCATCTTTTGCCTACAACGAGAAAAAAGCAGTCTTAGATGGGAATGTTTTCAGAGTTCTAAGCAGATATTTTGGAATTGAGGACCCGATAGATACTAGCACAGGAACTAAAAGATTTGAAAATATAGCTTTCCAAAATTTACCTAAGAAAAATATTGATACCTACAATCAATCTATAATGGAATTTGGCGCACTTCATTGTAAACCTGCAAAACCTCAATGCGATTCCTGTCCATTAAACAATAAATGCTGGGCATTAAACAATAATAAAATAGCTTCTTTACCAATAAAATCTAAAAAAATAATCAAAAAAGAACGTTTTTTTAATTTCTTAGTTCTAAGGAATGAAAAATTTATTTTTTTGGAAAAAAGAATTACAAATGATATTTGGAAAAACATGTATCAGTTTCCGCTTTTTGAAGAACCATTAGAAACCTTCAGACCTCCAAAAGATTTAATCAAAACAGGATTACTGCTAAGAAAATCTGAAACTACCCATCTTTTAACACACCAAAAATTAAATGTTATTTTCTGGGAATTTAAGATGGGGATATTATTAAAAAACAAGAATTACGAAAAAATTGAAATAAAAAAATTGAACGACTATGCAGTTCCGAAAATTGTTGAAAATTATATAAATCAAAACATAAGTATTGATAGATTATAATTAAATTTGATTACACAAAAATAAATCATGGCAGGTAGTGTAAATAAAGTAATTCTAATTGGGAATCTTGGAAAAGACCCTGAAATAAGACATTTAGAAAATGGTGCGGCAGTAGCAAATTTTTCAATTGCAACTTCTGAAAATTATAAAGACAGGAAAACTGGTGAAAAAGTTTCTCAAACTGAATGGCACAATATTGTAGCTTGGAGAGGGCTTGCTGAAATTGCTGAAAAATACCTTAAAAAAGGCGCTAAAGTCTATATCGAGGGGAAACTTAAAACCAGAACATGGCAAGACAAAGAAGGCAACAACAGATATTCAACTGAAGTAATCACCGACAACCTCACTATGCTTGGTAGCGTTGGAGAATCTATGAGTAATCCTAACTCTGTGAAATCTGATGAAAATGAAAGTAAACCATCCCCTGAGAAGGAATTTTCATCTCCTGATGAAAATGATGATTTACCATTTTAAATCAAATATAACGAATTGGGATTTCCAACTACTTTAAATTCTTTACTGAAACCTTTTATTATTATAGAAATTTCCAATCCTAATCTTGGTGTATTTGCTTTGGTTATATTAATTTTAGTTTTCTTATCTGCACTTCTTTCTGGGTCTGAAGTGGCGATTTTTGGCTTGTCAAATTCCCAAAAACTAAACTTATCTAACGAAACTGACAATAAAAACAGCAAAAGAATTTTAAAACTTCTAGAAAGTCCCAAAAAACTTTTGGCTACTATTTTAATAGGCAACAATCTGGTAAATGTGGCTATAGTTTTAGTCTCTTCAACAATCATGAGTGAAGTTTTTCCAGCTGAAGCCCAAAACGTTTTAACAAGTTTCCTTATTCAAGTAGTTTCTGTAACATTTATTATTTTACTTTTTGGTGAAGTTATCCCAAAAGTTTATGCAAATAATTACAACGTAAGGTTTTCAAAAATAATGGCCTTGCCAATTTCTATTTTAAAAATTATTTTCAATCCACTCAGCAATCTACTCATTTCAAGCACATCCATAATTGACAAAAAAATAGATAAAAAAATTGAGCTTTTAAATTCTGAGGAGCTTAAGCACGCACTGGATCTAACAAAAGATAGTGTGGAAAACAATGAAGAGAAAAAAATCCTTGAAGGGATATCAAAATTCGGCAATACCGATGTAAAACAAATCATGACTCCTAGAACTGATGTGCTAGCATTTAGAACAGACTTAGATTATAAATCTCTAATAAACGGACTTAAAACTGTTAAGTTTTCTCGAATACCAGTTTACGATGAAACGTTTGACCAAATTAAAGGTATTTTATACGTCAAAGATTTATTACCCAAGATGAACGAAAGTTCTCAATATGAATGGAAACAATTATTGAGAGATGCTAAATTTGTTCCGGAAAATAAAAAACTGGACGATTTGCTGAAAGAATTTCAAGAAGAAAAAACCCATATTGCCATTGTTGTTGATGAATACGGAGGTTCATCTGGAATAGTCTCTTTAGAGGACGTACTTGAAGAAATAGTCGGAGATATAACAGATGAATTTGACGAAAGAGACGTTACTTTTTTAAAAATCAATGAGCAAAATTATATTTTTGACGGCAAGACACCCTTAATTGATTTCTATAAAATTTTAAATATAGACGGCAAGGATTTCGAAAAATCGAAGGGAGAATCTGATACTTTGGCAGGGTTTTGCATTGAACAGGCGGGTAAGATTTTATTAAAAAATGAGAGAATCTCTTATCAAAATTACAATTTCACCGTTGAAGCCTCAGACAAAAGAAGAATCAAGAAATTAAAAGTTAGAATTGATTAATTTCCTAAAATATTTATTAGTATTTATTTTGATTGCAACTCTTGGTTGCAAAAGAGAAAAGACTTTCCCCAAGCCAAAAAGTTACTTAAGAATAGATTTTCCTAAAAAAGATTTTTACAACATAAAAGACTCTTGTTTATTTACTTTTAAGCTACCTGAGTATGCTTCGTGGGAGCAAAAGTTTAAAGACTATCCTATATGTAGCAAAACCATCATCTTTCCAGAATTTAAAGCAGAAGTCCTTTGTGAATATTTTGAGTTAGAGGACAACTTATTAGAAATGTCAGAAGGATTTAGAAACATGGTTTACGAACACAGCTTTAAATCATCTGCTATTGTAGAAAGAGTTTGGAAAAATGAAGATGATCAAGTTTTTGCACTTGCTTATGAAATAAAAGGCAATACTGCTTGTAATTATGCTTTCACAATTACAGATAGTACTCAACATTTTTTTTCAGGTCAATTACTTTTTCAAACAAAACCTAACTACGACTCTTTAAAACCGTGCATAGAGTTTATAATTGAAGATTTAGAAGAAATGATAAGTTCTTTTCAGTGGATCAACTAAACGCTTGAATTCCAGTCACATCCATACCGGTAATTAACAAATGAATATCGTGAGTACCTTCGTAAGTAATAACAGATTCTAAATTTGCCATGTGTCTCATTACAGAATATTCGTTCATAATCCCCATAGCACCATGAATTTGTCTAGCTTCTCTAGCTACTTTTAGAGCCATATCAACATTGTTCCTCTTGGCCATAGAAATTTGAGGCGAAGTAGCTCTGTCCTCATTTTTTAGCTGCCCTAGACGAAAGGTTAAAAGTTGGGCCTTAGTAATTTCTGTAATCATTTCTGCTAACTTTTTTTGAATTAACTGAAAACTTGCAATTGGTTTTCCAAATTGAATTCTTTCCTTCGAATATCTTAAAGCAGAATCGTAGCAATCCATTGCAGCGCCAATTGCTCCCCAAGCAATACCATATCTAGCGGAGTCTAAACACATTAAAGGCGCTCCAAGACCATCTTTATTTGGCAGGATATTTTCTTTTGGGACTCTTACATTATTAAAAATAAGTTCTCCTGTAGCTGATGCTCTGAGTGAATGTTTTCCATGCATTTCAGGAGTTTGAAAACCTTCCATTCCTCTTTCAACAATTACACCCTTTATTCTATTCTTTGGATCTTTGGCCCAAACAACAGCAATATCTGCGAACGGCGCATTGGATATCCACATTTTAGCACCATTGAGTATCAAATGATCTCCATCATCAGTAAAGCTAGTGGTCATTCCACCTGGATTAGATCCAAAATCAGGTTCTGTCAATCCAAAACAACCAATCATTTCTCCACTCGCTAATTTTGGTAAATATTTTTTTCTTTGTGCATCATTTCCAAACTTATAAATAGGATACATAACTAAAGAGCTTTGAACAGAAGACGTTGATCTTAATCCGGAATCACATCTTTCTAATTCTTGCATTATTAAGCCATAGGAGATTTGATCTAACCCTGCTCCACCATATTCTTCTGGAATGTAAGGACCAAAACCTCCAACACCAGCAAGTCCACTAAGGATTTGATTGGGAAATTCTGCTCTTTCGTAATAATCATCAATAATCGGGGAAACTTCTTTTTTTACCCATGCTCTTGCTGAATCTCTTATTAATTTGTGCTCATCAGATAAGAGCTCGTCCATAAAGTAATAGTCGTGTGCCTGATATTGATCTTTACTCATTTTGTTAATTTTACACAAATGTATAGGTAATTAAAAATCTATGGCTAATTGTTGATGCATTTTTTTAAAATTGCATTGTGTACAATGAACTATTCGTATTTTTATACTTTAAAACCATAATTTTATAGCTAAAAACATTTTGATACCCCAAGAAACCATAGCGAAAATTTTTGATTCTGCAGATATTGTAGAAGTTATTGGCGATTTTATAAACTTAAAAAAATCAGGTTCTAATTTTAAAGGCCTTAGTCCATTTGCCAATGAAAAAACACCATCCTTTATGGTTTCTCCTGGGAAAAGAATATTTAAAGACTTTAGCTCTGGAAAGGGGGGAAATGTGGTGACATTTTTAATGGAACACGACCAATTATCCTATCCTGAAGCATTAAAATGGCTTGCAAATAAATACAATATTGAAATTGAAGAAACTCAAGAAACTGAGCAGCAGTTAGAAGCAAAACACCAAAAAGAAGGATTGTATTTAGCCCATCAATTTGCCAATGTATTTTTCAAAAAATCCTTAAAAGAAACCAATGAAGGAAAGTCAGTTGGATTATCTTATTTGAAGAAAAGAGGCTACAACCTAAACACCATAGACGAATTTGAAATTGGTTATTCACCAGATGACTATAACGCTCTTGAAAATGAAGCAAAAAATTCTAATTACAGCCTTGAACCTCTAAAAAAATCTGGCCTAATTAAGGAAGGCGAAAAAGGTAACTATGATTTTTTTCGCGGAAGAATTATTTTCCCAATTCACAATATAACTGGAAGAATAATAGGATTTGGAGGAAGAACATTAAGAACTGATAAAAAAGTAGCAAAATACTTTAACTCTCCAGAGAGTGAAATTTATAATAAGAGTAATGTTCTTTATGGATTATACCAATCGAAAAATGAGATTATTAAAAGTGATTCTTGTCTACTTGTTGAAGGCTATACCGATGTTGTTTCCCTTCACCATAACGGAGTTAAAAATGCTGTATCTTCAAGTGGAACATCGCTTACAGATGGACAAATTAGGCTAATAAAAAGGTTCACCAATAATGTAGTTATACTCTACGATAGTGACCCAGCTGGAATTAATGCTTCATTTAGAGGAGTTGATATGTTACTAAAAGCTGGCTTAAATGTTAAAGTTGTTTTATTTCCGGAAGGGGAAGACCCTGACAGCTATGCGCATCAACTATCCACAGAAGATTTCAAATCTTATCTCGATGACCAACAAACTGACTTTATATCCTTTAAAGCCAACCATTTACTAGAAAAAACAAAAAATGATCCGATAAATATCTCCAAAACCATTAATGATATAATTAATTCCATTTCAATCATTCCTGATGCTGTATCTCGTTCGGTCTACATAAAAAAAACAGCTCAAATATTTGAAATGGATGAACAACTTCTTATAAATGAAGTTCAAAAAAAATTTCGCAGCAAAAGAGAACCACAATCTCCCAATTCACTTCCATCAATAAGCCCAAAAAACTTACCTAGTAAAACTTTTCAGAAAGGGGTTAAGCACGATTTAAGTAATCAAGAACAGGATTTAATACGACTAATGTTGAGTTATGGTGCACACTCTATAAAAGTGGAAGTGCTCAACGAAAATGAAAAATCAATAGTAGAATACCCTTTAGCGCAATTTATTGTCGAGGAAATTTTATCCGATAAACTTTCTTATGAAAATGAAAAATATCAATTGGTTTTTAATGAGTTTTTGGAGGGGCTAGAAAAAGGGCTTGTATTAAATGAGCAACATTTTGTTCAAAATCCAAATCTTACAAGTCTAGTTGCAGACTTAACAACATCACAAAATATTTTAAGTGAAAATTGGAAGAAAAAGCATCAAATTCATACAAAAATTGAGTCTGAACGTTTAAAACAAGCAGCTGAAGAATCTGTTTTTATTTTTAAATTAAGAATTACAGAAAATCTTATTTTAGACAAGCAACAGGCACTAAAAGAAATGGACCCAAACAACCCAAGTGAGTCAATAATTAAAGAAATTAAGGAATTAATTAAAGTACGCAATATATTTGCAAATGAATTGGGTATCATTGTAACACAATAAATTATGGCTTTTATAGATTATTTTAGTTTAGAACATTTTCTTAATTTAAGTCTCTTCGGAATTGTTATACTTATTTGGCTAATTCTCAACAACTGGATAAATAAAAATCTAGAGAGATATTTAAAACAGAAAGGATGGCTAGTTGAAGGAAGAGAAAAAAACATTAAGAAACTTATAAAGCAAGTTCTTTTACTAGTATGTAGTCTTCTTGCTCTAGAAGCGCTGATAATTGGTCATGAAGAGTTCTCAATTAGCAATATTACCCATCTAGAATTATTTGGATTTGACTTCGAAGCAAAAGCTGATGGTACATACGATAGGTTTAGTTTCACCATTGGAAGTGTTTTTTACCTGGTTTTTGTAATTGTCATATCCAAAATATCCATAAGTGTTTTTAGAGTTTTAATCCACAGATCTACTCGAGAGAGAAAATGGATAGATGAAGGTGGGACTTACACAATAATTCAATTAAGTAAATATGTAATTTATTCTATTGCTGCTATTATAGCAATACAGGGAGTTGGAATAGATATTACCTTTTTAGTAGCTGGGTCTGCCGCTCTTTTTGTGGGAATTGGATTTGGTCTCCAATCAATTTTAGCAGATGTTTTTTCAGGAGTAATTTTACTTTTTGATGGCAGTATAAAAGTAGGAGACGTAGTAGAAATGCCCAATCAAGAAATTTGTAAAGTCAATCATATTTTTATTAGAACATCACAATTAAAAACTTTGGATGGCAAAACTATTATTGTTCCAAATGGATACCTAACAAGAGAAAGCGTAACCAACTGGACAATTAGTGACAAAGTAACAAGATTTAATATTTCTGTTGGAGTGGGTTATGGGTCTGACACCCAATTGGTAAAAGAAATTCTTTACCAATGCGCCTTAAAACATCCATTGGTAGAAAAAAGAAGAAATATAACAATTGAACTAGAAGACTTTGGAGAACACGCGCTAAGGTTTAAAGTTTATTTTTGGGCCCAACAGACTTGGCAAATTATAAATATTAAAAGTGATATAAGACTTGCAATAGACCAAGCGTTTAGAAACAATGAAATAAAAATACCTTATCCTCAGAGAGATCTTCACATAGTTTCAGATTTAAGAAAAAACAAAGATTAGTCAACTCTTATATCTTTAATAATTATCTGCATAGTTTTGTTGCCACGGAAAAAATTCTCATCAATTGTGCCAACAACGTCCATAGTTTCTTGATCTTTTAGTGTTTTAAAAAAAGAAATACTATTAAACCATATGCCATCAATTTTATTTAGCTTTTGGGAATCGCAAAAAACAAACTTTAAATGCTTTTCACCTACTACTTTAGGATTATTTAAAACATGTAAGTTCTTAAAAAGAAAAACAGGTTTGGGATTGCCAACACCAAAAGGTTCCATTTGCTTTAAAATTCTATAAACTTTTGGAGTTTCTTTAGCTTTAACTCCTTCAAAAAGATTACTTAAAGAAAGCTCCGAGTCAATAGTGATTTCAGGAATAAGTTCTTCTTCTTGGATGTATTTACCAACTTCATTCTCAAAATCAATTTTAAATGACGCTAAGTTTTCTTTTTTAAGACTGAGCCCTGCTGCATATTTATGCCCGCCAAATCTCACAAAATAATGTTTTAAATTTTCCAATACTCTGTATATATCAAATCCTTTTACTGATCTAGCCGAACCGGTAATTATATCTCCTTGACCACATAAAACAATAGTTGGCTTATAGTAAGTTTCGATAATTCTTGATGCTACGATCCCAACCACCCCTTTATGCCAGTTTTTAGAAAAAACTAAATTGGTACATCTATTTTCAGGTTGGTCTTCTAAATCTTGTAGTGCTTCTATTGTTATTAATTCATCTAATTTTCTCCTTTGGTCATTGATAGTTTCAATTTTATCTAAGCCTTCAATATTTTCCTTGGAGTCTGATATCAAATATTTTGCAGCTAATAGTGCGGTATCCAATCTTCCTGCTGCATTTATTCTAGGTGCAATTTTAAAAATCAAATCTCCAAGGTTAATATTATCAACTTTATTTAGCTTAGAGAATAGTAACGTAAATGGTTCAATTGGATTTTTATTAATCTCCAAAAGTCCCAAGAAAGTAATTAGTCTATTTTCTTTCACTAACGGAACTACATCTGCTGCAGAAGCAACTGCAGCCAACTGATAATAAGGACTGAAGTCAAGTTTTAAATCGAAATTATTTACGTAGCTCTGAATTAGCTTTAAACCCACTGTACATCCACAAAGCTCCTTAAATGGATATTCACAGCCATTTTGCTTGGGGTTTAGTATTGAAAATGCATTGGGAAGCTTTTCTCCAGGGTTGTGATGGTCACAAATTATTAAATCTATATTTTCATTAGAATATGCCTCAGAGGCAAGAAAATCTTTAATTCCACAATCTAAGGCAATTACTAAATCAATTTTGTTTTCAATGGACCATTCTACACTTTTTAAAGAAATACCATAACCTTCAGTTTCTCTGTGTGGCTGGTAATACATAACATTGGCTTTTAGATGTTTTAAAAAACGAACCATCATTGCAACCGAACATGTTCCATCGACATCATAATCTCCGTAAACAAGAATACTTTGATTATTGGAGACAGCCTTGTTTAATCTATCTACCGAAAGATTCATTCCTTTCATTAAGAACCCATCGTTAAATTGTTTTTCATTGGGCCTAAAATAATTTTGAGCAGAAGCAAAATCATCCACTCCTCTAGAAACTAAAATTTCAGATATAACTTTAGACACTTTAAGTTCTTTAGCTAGTTGGAGACTTATGTTTTGGTCAACTTCTTTCTTTTTCCAATGATATTTTCTAGTCTCCATTTTTAATAAGTAATTTTCTATATAAATATATATTTTAACAACATACCCTTAATACGTTATATTGAATTATAATGAAATTACTTAACAAAATACTTTGAGAACTTTATTTGTGGTAATATTGGATCGAATATGGATATAATAGATTATTACAACTGGAGGTATGCTACAAAAAAATTTAATCCAAACAAGAAAATTCCAAATACCGATCTAGAACTAATTAAAGAATCTATCCGTCTGGCTCCAACATCTTATGGATTGCAACTATTTAAAGTAATTATCATAGAAAATCAAGTGCAGAAAGATGAATTAAGAAAATTCTCCTACAACCAATCTCAAATTTCCGATGCCTCTCATCTTTTTATTTTTTGTAATTCCACTAAAGTATTTGAAAAAGATATTGATGTATATATCCAGAATAAATCAATAAGCCAAGAAATGCCTGTTGAAGAAAATAAAGGATATGGTGACTTTTTAAAAAAAACACTACTTAACAAAGATTCTGAAAAAACCTCTGTATGGACCAAAAATCAGACGTATATAGCATTGACTCATTTAATGACTGCTTGTGCTTCTTTAAAGATAGATTCTTGTCCAATTGAGGGATTTAACACTACGCTATACAATGAATTTCTAGATATCAATAAAAAAAGCTTGAGCGCTGGAGTTGTTGCTGCTGTTGGCTACAGATCTGAATCAGATAATTCTCAGTATTATAAAAAAGTTAGAAAGTCTACCAAAGATATATTTGAAATTCATTAGATGGATTTTTCGAAAAAAATTAATCAAATTTTAACACTCTGTGTTTTAGGACTAATATGGGGAAGTTCATTTATTTTAATGAAAAAAGCCTTAACTACTTATTCTCCTATAGAAATAACTCTGTACAGAATTTTTATTGTTTTTCTGGTTTTCTTCCCGCTTGGAATTAAAAGTTTTTTTAAAATCAAAAAAAAAACTGGGTATATTCTTCTTCTATCTGCTGTTATAGGAAGTGTAATACCGTATTTTTTATTTATCAAAGCTCAAACCAAAATAGATAGTTCTTTAAATGGAATATTGAATTCTATAACTCCTCTTTTTACGCTTTTATTTGGGGTAGTACTATTCAAGCAAAAAACAAATTTCAAAGCGGTAATTGGAGTTTTGGTAGGATTAATTGGAGCAACTAGTTTAATATTTTTAAGCACAGGCAATAATCTTTGGTCTAATTCTATATTATACGCTATTTTACCTGTTATAGGATCTGCATGCTACGCTTTAAATATAAATATTATCAAAACATATCTAAAAGATATCCCTGCCTTAAAAATAACTAGTTGGTCTTTTATACTCATTGGCCCAATAGCGGGATTTTTACTTTTTTCTCAGACAGATTTTTCAAATAATTTAATAAATAACGACCCTAATTACTTAAACTTTATTTGTATAAATATTCTTGGGATTTTAGGAAGCGGATTCGCTTTTTGGGTATTTAATTTGTTGATCAAAGAAACATCTTCGGTATTTGCATCTTCAGTAACTTACTTAATACCTATAGTTGCCATATTTTGGGGCGTTATTGATGGAGAGGTTTTTGGGATAGTTCAATTTTATTTATGCCTAGTAATATTTTGCGGGATTTATTTAATAAAATCTAAGCCTTCAAAATCTTAAAGAAAGGGATTTACTAAAATCCATTTACAAAATCAATGACCAGATTGTATAAATCTTCCATTTTATTTAATGGCAATGTCTCTGGTTTGTCCAAAGGGTCATGGTAAGCTTTTATTCCTCCCAAAGTGTAAATAAATATAGAGGGAACTTGATGATGAGAAAACCAATAATGATCAGAATTCGGGGATTGACCACGTATTTTTATTTTTTTAAAATAATTTAATC
>TARA_B110000027_G_scaffold70499_1_pt1 | contig 30231 bp, 23 predicted proteins | sample TARA_B110000027 | Tara Oceans TARA_B110000027 (sample SAMEA4397101) | marine metagenome | biome: Polar Biome; feature: [SRF] surface water layer (ENVO:00010504); material: water (ENVO:00002006), including particulate matter (ENVO:01000060) such as... | depth 5 m
AAAAAGTGTTACTGAACTATAAAAATTATATTTTGCGGAAAGTATTTAGGAACTTTTTTTGTTGTATTATTATACAACAATGCACAACAATTTAGTTCCAAATGAAGAATTTAAATTTATTTGTAAATGTTGTGATTATAAATCAAGAAGAAAAAGCCAATTTGATAGACATTTAATGACACTGAAACACATAAATAAAGAAAATACAACAAAAATACAACAAAATACAACAGAAAAAGGTTCCTATATTTGCGAATGTGGTAAAAAGTATCTACATAGAGCGTCTTTACATAATCACAAAAAAAAATGTAATAATGGTAACGAACTAAACAAGGAACTAAAGGTTCCAAAAATATCAAGTGAATTAATTTTAAAATTAATCAATGAAAATAATGAATTAAAAAATACAATATTGAAAGAAAATCAAGAACTTAGAAATCAAATTACAGAACTTATACCAAAGGTTGGTAATAATAATAATAATCTAAAACAGAATTTTAACATTAATTTATTTTTAAATGAAAAATGTAAAGATGCTTTATCAATGGATGAGTTTATAGATAAAATAGAAATATCAATGAAAAACTTATTAACAACACGAGAAAAAGGTCAAGCAGAAGGCATAAGTAATATAATAGTAGAGAACATGAATAAACTTTCTCTCTATGAAAGACCATTACATTGTACAGATAAAAAGAGAGAAACATTATATATAAAGAATAATGAGTGGGAAAAAGATGAAAATAGAGAGCATATAAACAAGGCATTAAATAAAATAGAAAAAAAACAATTAAAAAATATAAAAATTTGGTTAGATGAGCATCCAAATTATATGAAGAATTCTTATGAACAAGGAGAATTTGCAAAATTATTGCGAGAATGTACTAATTCAATAGATGATAGTAGAGAGAAAGTGATTAAAAAATTATGTAATGAGGTATATTTAGATAAAGAATAAAATTAGAATATAAATAATAAAAGTATAAAAGTTAAACATAAAACAGATAATATATTATAACTAAATGAATAATGTAGATGATATATCAAATAATAAAAAAAAAATTAAAATAGCAATATTAATATTGGCAACTAGTAAAAATCGAGATAATTGGGTTAATATAAAAGACAGTTATCTATTTAATATGACATTAAAATCTTTTTTAAGTACATTTGATAAAGAACACGATTATATTTTTTATGTGGGCGTAGATAAAGATGATAGAATTTTTAATAAAAGAGAAGAGCAAGAGGAAATTATAAGATTTAATAATGTGTTTAAGAATATAGAATTTGTTTTTATGACAATGGAAGCAATACCAAAAGGACATGTTACGCAAATGTGGAATCGATTATTTAGTGATGCATACAATAGAAGTTGTGATTATTATTATCAATGTGGAGATGACATGGAATTTAGAACAAAAGGTTGGATTAATGATTGTATAAAAGTATTAAAATCAAATAATGATATAGGATTAGCAGGACCAATTAATAATAATAATAGAATTTTAACCCAAGCATTTGTCTCTTATAAACATATGGATATATTTGGATGGTTTTTTCCAATAGAGATAAAAAACTGGTGTTGTGATGATTGGTATAATATGGTATATCATCCAAAGTATCTATATCCATTATATAATCATTATGCAGTAAACTTAGGAGGTGAACCTAGGTATGATATAAATAATGATCCGAATTTTACAGATAATGAATTAGTAACAGCTATAAATGTGTCTATGTTACGAAAAGATACATTAGAGTTAGCAAATAAATATAAAGATTTAATAGAACAATATATAAAAATGTAATATATAAGTATAAATAATATATTTATACTTATATTATGAATATAAGTGATTCTAATAAAAAACTTATTAACTTATTAGAAAGCAACGAACCATTTATAATTAGTAGATTAGGACTAGGCGCTGAGACATATATATGCTATGAATACTTGAAATTAAATAAATTTAATCCAGTATATTTAAATAAATTAAGTAATAATGCAGGTATTTATAATGTAGATCCAGTAAATTTTAAAATATTTTTAAACTTATATATAAGTTGTGTAAAAAATAGTAAATATTTAGCATGTATGAGGACTGCAGTAGAAGAGCAACTATATTTTATTAATAGATTTAATTTAGATATATTACATAGTAGAGCTTTAGAACCCTATTATATATGTCTAGAAAATGAAAAACCTTGGTCGCATTATTTAATTGGTAAAAAAGTTTTAATTATAAACCCATTTGTAGATTCTTTTAAAAAACAATTACAAAATAATTTTCAAATATTTAAAGATCCTAATAAAAAAATATTTTTAGATGGCCAAGAGTTTATTTTTTATAAAACATATCAAACAAGTGCAGGTAATCATATACACAAAAATTGGTTAGAAACTTGTAAGTTGATGACTAATGATATTAGTAAATTAGATTTTGATATAGCATTATTAGGATGTGGAGGATATGGTTTACCTTTATGTGAATTTATAAAATCTAAAATGAATAAAAGTGCTATCTATATAGGCGGAGGATTACAATTATTATTTGGAGTAATGGGAAAAAGATGGGAATCTGAGCCCCGTTGGCAAAAAATAATTGCAGAAAATAATAGTAAATTTATACGACCATCTAATAGTGAAATGATTAGGAATCAACATATAGTAGAAGATGGATGTTACTGGTAATTAGATTTTTAATATTGAGAATAAATAATAATATAAAAATATTATTATTTATTATATTATGTCAGCTCCTTCTTCGTTTTGTACAATATCTACATATACTTGTCATAATGAATTTATAGGATTATTATATTCATTAAGCTTACACCATCCAGATGCTAAAGTTTATTGTTTACTAGATAGTAAAACAAAAGAAGTAATTAATTCATTAACATTAAAGCCAAAGTTAAATATAGTAATGAGTATAGGATTAGATAGATATAGTGGCATGAATCGACAGCAGATGGTTAAATTAAATATTTGGGATAAGTTTCAATTAGAAAAAGCGAATATCATTCAATATACACTTAATTATGAGAAAGATACAATGTTTTTAGATTCAGATATTTTGGTATTAAATCCCATAAATTGTATAGACCATTCAAAAGATATAGGATTATCACCTCATTTTATAAAAAAACAAAATACAGATGAAGTAGGTTATTATAATGGTGGATGTGTATGGACAAAAAATAAAGGAATGCCTAACTTATGGGTAAAATATACACAAAAATCTCGTTATTATGAGCAGGCAGCATTAGAAGATCTTGCAAATTATTATAAAAATAGTATCTTTAAATTTGGTGAAGAAATAAATGTTATGCCTTGGAGAATTATACTTGGTTACGATCCCAAATATGTATATAAGTGTATAAATATTAAAAACAATAATATTTATTATAAAGATAAGCCATTAGTTTTTATTCATACACATTTTCTAGATGGTGGATTTAAGGAATTTAATAATTTAATAGGATGTACCTTATTAAAATTAAAAAAATACAGAGAACTATCAATAATTAATAGAATAATTGATAACTGTTGGCATATTAAAATACCTAGTCAACCAAGACAAGGAATATGGAATCATAAAAATGACAGTTTTAGAGAATTAGCAAAATTATTGGCAAAAAATAATAGTGATATTAAATTATCAAATATTAATAGTGGGCATTGTTGGTTAGCACCAAATATTTGTTTATATGATAGACCTACAACAGAATGGTTTAATCAAGAATTAACTCATAGTAGTGTTATTTTATTAGGAAACGGTGATATTAATAATGAAGGTAAACAACTTAAACAAAATGGACTTAAGGTTAAACCTTGGATATTTTGGCCCCGTAATCCAATTAAATATGAGAGATATCTAGATAATAATCCTAGAAAGTTATATAAAGAAAGACAAGTTGAAACAATTTTTATAGGAAATATAGAAAATGATACCCAAAATAATTTTAGAAATACTACTTTAAATTGGGATTCAGTATTATCAGAATATCATTGTACAAAGGGCACTCAACATAAATTTACACCAGAACAGTATATGCATAAATTATCAAGTGCAAAATTTGGATTAGCACTTAGAGGTTATGGTTCAAAATGCCATAGAGAAGTTGAATTAATGGGATTAGGTACTGTACCTATTATTACTCCGGAAGTAAGTATAACTTCTTATATGGACCCACCCGAAGAAGGAAAACATTTTATTAGATGTAATGATCCAAAAAATCTAAAAGAAATATTATCAAAAATAACAGAAAAAGAGTGGGAAGTAATGTCTAAAAATTGCTATGAATGGTATCAAAAAAATGTGCATTCAAAAAATGTTATGACTATGATGTTAAATAATATTTTATATAAATAATATTAAATACTAATTTTAATCACTTGTACATAATCATTAAATTGTTCTATGGATATAATTTTATGTTGTAAATTATTTAATCCTGAAAACATATAATTATAATTATTTATAAACATTTTAAAGATAATTATAAAATAAAAATTAATAATATATATGTCATTAATAATATCAAATTGGTTAGGAAGAACTAGTAATAATGTTTTACAAATAATTAGAGCAATTAATTATGCATATATAAATAAGTATAATCATATAATATTTCCAAATCATATTTTATTTAATAATAATCAAATAATTATTAATAAACAATCCTTAAATAATAATAAAATTAATATAAAAAATACTTTTTTTTACTCTAAAGAATTAAATTTACAAGATCCTTCTCCAAAATTAATGAAATATTATTTTAATAAATATATAAAACCTATTTTGAAGTTAAAGTTTTCAAAAACGATTATAAATAGTGATAATGATCTATATATTCATATACGCAGTGGTGATTGTTTCACATTAAATGCTCATAAAATGTATGTACCGCCTCCTTTTTCTTATTATACAAAAATAATAGAAAATAAATCATGGAATAAAATAATAGTGGTTTATGAAGATGATAAAAATCCATGTGTTAATTTATTAAAAAATAAAAATTATCCAAATATAGAATTTCATTCTTCTACATTAGAAAATGATTTAAATATTTTATCAAACTGTCAAAATCTAGTAGTTGGTTTTGGAACATTTGGTTTATTAATATATTTTTTAAGTAATAATATAAAAAAATTATATATACCAGATTATGCATATAATGAAATGCCACAGGGAGATTGGGATTTAAATTTAAATATTATAAATTTACCAAATTATATTAAATGTGGAGAATGGAAATTATCAAATAAAAATATTAATAAATTAATACATTATAAAATTTAATTAAATAATAAGGTAATACATCTTTCCAATTCACGTAATTTATTATCCCATATAATCAAATATATTTTCTTTTTGCAAATAAAATGGTATTTTATCATCATTGATATTTAATTCATCTATAATAAAAGGTCTTTTAAGATCAAAAACATAAACTTTATCTTTTATAGCTTTTTCTAATATCTTTCTATTAGCAAATTTTCTATACTCGGGATGACTATATTGGTGGAATTTTTTAAGCATATTTTCAATAGGCATAATCCAGCTCATATGGCAACCATATATATTAGATGTTTTATTGGGTAAATCTCTCAAATTTTTTATATTTATACCTTTTATTATTTGATTTCTATTTTTAACCATATTATATTTATAAATTGTTGGACTTGAGAAATTACAATTTTTCCATAAATAATTATGTTTAAAAAAGAATTGATTTAATTTAATACTTAGAGGAGTGCCTTTTTGTTTTAATTCTTTAATTAAAGGTATATATGAATTTTTATATATAATTTCATCTATATCATGATCTATAATTATATCATCATCTTTAAGATTGAAATTTGGATCATTAAATAACCATGATCGTTGAATAGGTTCATTAACTCTATGTATTAAAGGTCCATTGTCATATGCATATTCTACATAATTTGTTAAATCTATTTTTTTATAATATAATTTTTCTCTTAAATTTTCAGGAACATGATGAATAACTTTTTCTAATTCATAATCTTTTTTAATTCCAGTATGTGTATAATTATATTCATATAAACATAACTTTTCTATATAATCCCAGCCTTCAATAAGATTTGCAATAACAAAAGCTAATTCGTGTTGACTATAACAATATGATTTTAAATATAACATTTTATATATTTAAAATTATATTTTTATATATTTAAAATTATATATTTATATAAAAATTATTATAAATATAGGGGAACTGGCGCTGGCTTAGATAAAATAGCATTATCTAAATTATTTGATATATTAAATGGTATAGAAGATAATATACAAATACTTGAATTTGGTTATGGCAGAAATATTGCATATTTACATATACAAGATCATATAAAAGCTTGTTTGTTGGAGGGTTAATATAATAAATCCAAAAAACAACTTAAAGAAAATAAATTTATAAATGTTTAAATTAATAAAGTTGCATAATAATAATTACTATTATTATTAGATACATTAATCCAAAAATTATCAAAAGTATGACGAAAATCTATAATATTATAGTCTTCTATTTTACTATTCATATCATTATTCCACAATGTATGGTATATATTTTTATCTATCCATTCTTTAGAATAGATAATTTTTTTTTTTTTACCAAGAAATCCTGCTGTAACACAAAAGGTGCTAGAATTATTTATTAATATATCACATTCACTTAATATAGACCAATCATGTATATAATGCTGTTTAGTATTTTGTGTTGCAGGACCCATTTTATATATTATATTATTATCTTTTAAATAACTACATATCTTTTTAAAAACAAAAAAGGTTATATCATCTGTACATATAATAAAGATATAATTATTATTATTTATAAAATTATTTTTTACATAATTAATACTATCTTCATAATATTTATAGTTATGAATCTCTCTTTTACTAACTTGTAATTTATCACCGCCTCTACAATGAATACCAATATGTATAATATTATCTGACAATTTTGGTTTATATTCATCTTTTAATTCTAAAAATTCACGAGGGTCAGTTTTAGTTACATGAGGTAAAACATTATGCAGACATGATGCTGGATCGTCCAATATATAATCAAAATTATTAAAATCTAGTTTTTCATTTTCTATTATTTTTTTACAAAATAATAATCTTTTATTTTTTTTAGATGGAATATATGGTGTAATATTTTTAAAAAACTGATTACCTTCCCACTTGCAACACGATGCTTTAATCTTATAATTATTTGATATTTGCATAAGGTTGCTATATTGTAAAATTTTATTACCAAATCTACCATTTGTTATTTTATCAATTCTAATTGCCATATTTATATAAAAATAAATTATTATATAAATATAAATTAAACTTTTTTTGTAAAAATCATTAAATTATTATATACGTGCTGCCAAACATATGGAAAATCTTCTTCGGTTCCATCAGATTTATTACTTGGTTTACAATAGTTTCTTACTTTTTGTTCTTCATTTATATCACGTTTGTAATCATATTTTTCAAAAATTTTAATCCAAAATTCTTTTGGTTGGCAATTAATATGCCCAGTTCCACCTTGACCTGGTAATGCTGCTGTAAATAAAATGAAATTTTTTGATGCGTTAACTAAATTAATAACCAATTGTTCACTAAATTCAGTTGGAATATGTTCTGCAACCTCTATCGTCACTACACAATCATATTTACGATCTACTTTAATATCCTTTGTAACATCACCAAATTCTATAAAATTTTCTAATCCATCTATTTTTCGTATGCCCTCTAAACTTTCCGTGTAACAGTATTCATATCCTTTAATAATTTTATTTTTTTCTAAAAAAGGTTCTAAAAAACTACCAATAGAACAACCAAAATCAACTACACTGTCAAAATTATATAAATCTAATATTGTCTTTCCCATATTTATATTTTTCTTTCTAAAATGTTTAATATGATAATTATGAAAATCTTTTGAATATAAAGTTCTAATAAATTTATCTGAATATTGTTCAACTTTAAAATTATTAATTGGCGGCCCCATTTATAATATAACAAATATAATATATAACGAATTATAACTAATAATACTTAAATATATTAGAATATAAAAATATATTTTATTATTAATGAACTTAATTGCAGCATTAACAACTAAAAATGAAGATTGGATAATTAATAAAACTTTAGGTATATTAAACAAATTTTGTGATAAAATTGTTATTTTAGATGATTCTAGTGAAGATAATACCGAACAAATATGTAAATCTTTTAAAAAAGTAGATTGGCATTTAAGAAAAAAAAGAGAAAATATTTGGGATAGAAATGAAGCCGAGGGATTAAATGAATTATTTAATATAGCAGCATCTTATAATCCTCAATATATTTTAATGCTTGATGCTGATGAAATACCAACTCCTAATTTTATAGATTTTTTTAATAATATTGATAAAAATGTTAATGCATGGTCTGTGAGGTTTATAAATTTACATAAAGATGAGTTTCATTATAGAACAGATTGTTTTAATACATTAACTGGTATAAATATTACACATGATCCTTTTTTAAATAATGGTTGGCGAAAAACAATTTTAGTTAAATATGATAAAAATTATAATTATACTTATAATTTTAATATTAAAAAAGGAGGCACTAGTAAATATCACCCATCACCTCAAAATATTCCAAATCCTGTTATAAATACTGAAGAATTTTATATTATCCATTATGGAAAAATAAATGATAGATATATATCTGGCGCCAAGGATAAATTTTATGCATTAATAGAACATAAAGATGGAAAAGGTTCATATCAAGAAAGATTAAAACATCATTATTTATGTAGAACTGGTTCAGGACCAAATGGTCCTATATATAAAAAATGTCCAGACAATTGGTTTTGGAAATAATATTATTTATAAAAAATAAATAATATATATATATATATATGTCAAAATCAATAGTAATATTTGGTAAAGGACCATCAGTAAGTAGATGTAGTAGAGAAATAATAGATAAATATGATGATATTGCTATATGTAATTATCCAGTTTTAAATGATTTTTTTTATAATTTAATAAAAGATAGAGAAATAAAATATCATTTTGCAAATTGTGGCACATATGATAAAAGATATAATGATGAAACAAATAAATTATTAAAAATAAAAGGAGTTTATAACTGTAATTATAAATCATCTATACTTCCGTATTATAATTTTTTAACTGATAAAAAAATATTTAAAGAAAGTATTCGTGAAACTATAGAAGCTAATTTAAAAAAACTAAATTTTGATTTTGATCCATCAACTGGAACACTGGCATTATATTATATTATAAATACTAATATTTATAATAATATCTTATTGGTTGGATTTGATAATTTTAAAAAAGGAGATCAAACATATTATTTTAAACCAAGTGAATATAATAACAAATTAAATTATTTATTAAAAAAAAATATAATTAAATCAGATGGTATATTCAACATTATAAATTGTCATGATCCTGATAAAACAAAAATATTTTATGAATATCTTTTTTCTAACAATTCTAATATTAATTTTAAACTAATAACTAATATGGATCTGAAAGATTTTACAAATCTTGAAATAATATAATATTATTGCTTTTCATAAATATAAAAATCAGCACTGGATTGTTGTGGGTATTTTTGTTTTATAATTTGTTTTATTTTATAATTATTAAACCATTTTTCAATATCTTTTGTAAAATTTTTAGTATACATATGTCCTACTTTATGACCTTTATAATTATTAGAATATATAATTACATATTTATTAGAAAAATTAAATAGGTCTTTCATATATTTTTTATATTCATTATCATCTAAAATATGATAGATAACATCTAATGATAGCGATAATTCATATTTTTTATTATTTAAATAATCATTGTTATAAATTTCAAAATTATATTTACTATTGTTTTTAAATTTATTTTTACAATAATTTATAATAGCTGGAGATATATCAAGTCCTAAATAGTGTTCTATTTTAAATAAACTACATTGATTTCCATCACCACAACCAAGTTCTATAATATCGTGTATATTATTTTCATATATAAAATTATTAATTATTTCGGCTTTAAATTCTGCTAATAAACCATATGATCCATTTCCTGAATTTCCATTATTTTTATATCTATTATCCCATATTTCAAATGTTGATGTCATTTAATATTATAATATTAATAATAATAATTTTTTAATATTAAATATATATTATTATTATTTAATAATAAATGGAAAATAAAATTGGAATAATTTTAACACAATGGAAACGAAATCATTTAGAAAATCAATTAAAATGTATAACTAAACAAAATATAAAAATAGATTATATAATTGTTTTTCAAAATGAAAATCATGTTAATATAACAAATATTTTAAAAAAATTTAATAATATTATTCATGTCAAAAGTGATTATAATACAAAATATTTTGGACGTTTTTCATATTTTTTTAATATACCAGTTGATATATGTATTGTTATGGATGACGATATAATGCCCGGCCCATATTGTATAAGAAATTATGTAAATCAATGTTTAAAACTTAATGCAATAATAGGAGGAAATGGTAGAATTGGTTATAATAATACAAATAATTTGAAAAAAGTTATGGATGTAGGTATACGACCAGGATTATTAATGGATTTTGTAGGTCATCTATGGTGTTTTAAAAAAGATTGGTTATATTATATGTTTTCTACAAAACCTTATACATATGATACAGGCGAAGACATGCATTTATGTTATTCATGTAAATTATTTGGTAATATAAATAGTTATGTAGCACAACATAAATCATTAGAAGAATGTTCTGATATAACAATGAATAAATTAGCAGTTGATAATTTTTCATCATGTAATTATAATAAAAATAAAAGTATACCAGAATTAAGAAAAGATATAGAAAAAAGTTGGATAAATAAAGGATTAAAATTAATAGAAAATAATTAATTGTAAATATAAATTAAATATATTAATTTATATTACATATATTTAATAATTAATGAATTTAATTAGTGATGAAACAATTTTAATTTGTTTTGGAACTAGACCGGAATATATTAAGGTTAAATCTTTAATTGATAATTTTCCAAATATTAAGACTTGCTTTACAGGGCAACACCCAGATTTGTTAAATAATATCAATGTTGATTACAAATTATTAATGGATAAAGAGTTGTCAGAAAATAGATTAAATAATATATTTTCAAATATTTTTTATTATAATATTTTTAATGATATAGAATATGTTATTATACAAGGCGATACTAGTACAGCATGTGCTATAGCATTATCAGCATTTAATCATGGAAAAAAAATTATTCATTTAGAAGCTGGATTAAGGAGTTGCAATTTAAAAGATCCATTTCCAGAAGAAATGAATAGACAAGTTATAAGTAGATTAGTAGATATTCATTTGTGTCCGACTGAATTTAATAAACAAAATTTACTTAATGAAAATGTATCTGGAGAAATTTATGTAGTAGGTAATACAGGATTAGATAATATATCTAAAGAAGGGTGTGAATATAATAATCAAGTTTTAATAACAATGCATAGGAGAGATAATCATCATAATATGGATAAATGGTTTCAAGAGCTAGAAAAGATAGCACTTCAATATTCTGATATAGATTTTATTATACCATTACATCCAAATCCAAATGTCAAAAAACATAAACATATTTTTAAAAAGGTTAAAGTAGTAGAACCTATGTCTCATGATGATTTAATATCTTATATAAAAAAATGTAAATTTGTTATAAGTGATAGTGGTGGACTTCAAGAAGAATGTAGTTATTTAAATAAAAAAATTATTGTATGTAGAAAAACTACAGAACGACCCGAAAGTGTTGGTATACATAGTTTAATGTGCGATAAACCTGAATTATTAATAGAATTAGTAAATAAAATTAATAAAAATTATGAAGTAGATGCATTATGTCCGTATGGGAATGGTAAAAGTTGGAAGAATATAAAGCAAATATTGAAAAAATAAAATTGAAAAATAATATAAATATATATTATTTTTAAAGAAACTATGACACAGTTTGTTTGGGCTTCTGTTGATCCAGTTCGTCGTAAGGTCGATATTTATCCTAAATCGATTGCTTTGCGAATTGAAAAATCATATAATGAGCGAGATCGATTTGGGTGCTCAGCCTGCGTTTTAGGTAGTGATTTCTTTAATGCTACTGTACATTTTCACCTATCAAAACTCCACTATCAGACTACACCAGGAATGTCATTAGGTAGAGCAGGATTTAAACAACCAGGATATCGAAGTGTTAAACGGTGTCAAGTTGTAAATGGAACTATTACAATTTATTCAAAACAAGTTCATGGTGAATGGCGAATTACTAATAGTGAACTAGATAGTGAAATGACTTTTAGAGAAACACCCGATGTTAATAACATTATTGTTAGTGATAATGTAGAAGATACTTCAGAAATCAAACATTGGGTATCATCTGATTTAGAAGGCGATGATAATAAATTAGTAGTCGTTTGGGAATGGTGTCTTCAAACTTATGGTGATGTGTCTAAATATTCAGATGCTCATTGGCGTCCTTATAATTGTGATATTAATAGATTAATCGAAGAAGCTTTCTCGTCTAGTTTAATGCATATCAAAGTTGATCTTCCTGTTATTGGAGAACGCAATATCTGTTTTAACTCTGAAAATTGTTATGCAAAACAGGAATCTCTTGATAAAACAAAAATTCGTACTATAAGACGAGTTGTTAAAACAATTAAAAGACTCAATTTAGCATTTACTAATATTGCAACAATACCAGAAAATTATAGTGAAATTGTAAGTCATTTATCTAGTGATGAAATTCCACATCATTATTGTTGTCCAATTTTACAGGAAATTATGAGTGATCCAGTTAAAACAGTAGATGGTTTTACATATGAACGTAGTGCGATTGAAACATGGTTTGCACAAAGAGTTAGTTCTCCACTAACAGGTTTCGCACTACCCAGTAATACTCTTGTTCCAAATACAGAATTGGCTAATCTAATTGCTGATTTTATTAAAACAGTTAAACAATAATAAATAAAATTTTCGTTAGTTTAAATATATAATTGTATTATTTAAACTATAATGGAAAATAAAGTTTTGTTTATAACTGGTGGGGCAGGATTTATAGGATCCAACTTTATTAATATTTTTTGTAAAACAAATCCTAATACAAAAGTAATAAATTTTGATGCCCTTTACTATTGTGCAGATGAAAATAATGTAGAAAAAGAGATTAGAGATTTAAGTAATTATCAATTTATTCATGGGAACTTGCAATCATATGACTTGCTTAAATATATTTTTGAATGTAATCCTATTACTCATATAATTCATTTTGCTGCTCAATCCCATGTTCAAAATAGTTTTACTGATTCTATTCAATATACAAAAGATAATGTATTGGGAACACATAATCTTTTAGAAGTTACACGACTTTTTTGTCCAACTTTAGAGAGATTTATTCATTGTTCTACTGATGAAGTATATGGTGAATCTATGTTAGATATAGATGAACAACATAAAACAGAACAATCAATTCTTTGTCCTACAAATCCTTATGCTGCTTCAAAAGCAGCTGCAGAAATGTTAGTTCAATCTTATAATCACTCCTTTAATATGCCTATTATTATTACAAGAGGAAATAATGTTTATGGACCTAATCAGTATCCAGAAAAAGTTATTCCTAGATTTATTAAACAATTAAAAAATGGAGAGAAAGTAACAATTCAAGGAGATGGATCTTGCGTTAGAGCTTTTTTACATGCATATGATACAGCCAATGCTTTTATTACTGTTTTAGAAAAAGGCAAAATTGGAGAGATTTATAATATTGGTTGTGATGAAGGTATGGAATATAGTATATTAGATGTTGCAAAAATCCTTATTAAGAAAATCCAAAATACAGAAGATTATAGTAAATGGATTACATATATAGAAGATAGACCATTTAATGATAAAAGATATTATATAAGTAATAAAAAATTACATGATTTAGGATGGAATATTAATATATCACTACATACAGGTTTAGATTTGTTAATAAATGAAAAGGTTGTTTTAATTATGGCAGGAGGATTAGGTAAAAGAATGAATTCAGAATTACCTAAAGTTTTACATTTATTAAAAGAAAAACCACTTATAGTTCATGTAATAGAAACTGCATTAAAAATAAATCCAATAAAAATTGGTATTATTGTTGGAAAATATAGAGAGATTATAGAAGTGACTATAAATCAATATTTAAAAGATACATGTAAAATTGAGTATATAATTCAACCAGATGCATTAGGTACAGGTCATGCTATAATGTGTTGTAAAGATTTTCTCTTTAATTATAAAAATTCATCTGTAACAATTTTATCAGGAGATGTTCCTTTAATTAAAAGTGACACATTAGAGAAATTAAATAATTATCTTGATAAAAGCGATGCAGTTATTTTAATAAATAAATTAGAAAATCCAATTGGATATGGACGGATTATAACACACGATGAAGAATTTATAAAAATTGTCGAAGAGAAAGATTGTAACGATATCGAGAGAAAAGTAGATTTCGTTAATAGTGGAATATATAGTTTTAAAACTGAAACTATACTTAATAATATTAGTAAGATTACTAATAATAATAAACAAAATGAATATTATTTAACAGATATATTTAATTTTATTGATAAAAAATTAATACATTTAATTTATCTAGAAAATAAATATGAAGTTATGGGAGTTAATACTCCAGAACAATTAATGAGTTTAGAGCAATTATAATTTATTATATTCATATTTATATGAATAAAATTATAAGAAATGGATATAATTTTGTAAAAAATAATAATTTGTTAAATAATAGAATATAAACACTACAAATTATATTAAAAAGTTAAAATTATTATATATACAAATACTAATGAAAGCTATTATAGGATATACTGGATTTGTTGGTTCAAATTTATTACAGTTTTATAAATTTGATTTTTTATATAATAGTAAAAACTTTATTGAAGCAAAGAATCAAACGTTTGATACTCTTTTTTTTTGTGGTATTCCAGCAGTAAAATGGAAAGCAAATAAAAATCCTGAAGAAGATTATAATATAATTGAAAATATAAAATCAATATTAAATACTATTAATGTAAATAAAATTATATTAATTAGTACAATTGATGTGTATGATAAAGTAGATAAAGAATTTAATGAAGAACATTTAATAAATTTTAATAAGAATCATACTTACGGAAAAAATAGATTTTTATTTGAGGAATATGTAAAAAATAATTTCAATGATTATCACATAATAAGGTTACCAGGTCTTTTTGGCAAAGGTTTGAAAAAAAATATAATATATGACCTTATTAATAATAATAATATTGAACAAATACCATATAATTCAGAGTTTCAATGGTATTATCTTGATTGGTTAAAAAAAGATATAGAAATTGTATTAAATAATAATATAAAAATTTGTAATTTTTTTACAGAACCGATACATACTAAAGAAATAATTAAATCTTTCAAAAAAATATATGGGAAAGATTATGAATTTCAAATTGAACATTTAGGATTAAACACAAAAAAAATAAATTATAATACTTGTTCTAAATTCGCAAATCTATTTGGATATCAGAAATATATAAGAACAAGTAGTGAAGTATTGGATGCTATCAATGAATATTTATTTTTTGAAAAAATAGATAAATCAAAATTATGCGTATCTAATATCTGTGTAAATAAAATTTGTCAATTACAGTTCGCAACTTTATTAAAGTTATATGGTATAAAAAATGTTCAGATTGCTCCTACAAAATTAATTAATTCATGGGATGAGTTAGAAAATATCGATTTATCTATTTATGAAAACTCAGAATTAAACGTTAATTCTTTTCAATCAATTACATATACATTAAATAATCTAAACATATTTGATTCAAAAACCCAACCAGAATTATTAGAGCATCTAAAAAAAATAATAAATTATGCAGACAAAAAAGGTATTAAAATATTAGTTTTTGGATGTCCAAGAAATCGTAAAGTTTTAGATGAAACATTAGATAATAATGAAATATTTATTAAATTCTTTAGAAATATTGGAAACTATTTAGATGGTAAAAATGTTACAATTTGTTTAGAGAATAACAGTAAAGAATATAATTGTAATTTTATAAATACAATCGAAGAATGTAGTAATCTGGTAAGAAAAATTAATAAAGATAATATAAAAATGATGGTTGATTTGGGAAATGCAGTGATGGAAAATGATGATTGGTATTATTTAAGAAAATATATGGATATTATTTATAACATAGATGTAGCGCATCCTTATATGAATAATTTTTCAGAACTTCATGAATCAAATGAAATATTTAATTTTGTAATAAAAAATAATAATTATAACAAAATGATAAATCTTGAAATGTTGATAAAAGATGAAAAGAGAGAGTTAGATATATTAATAAATTCATTAAATAATTTTATAAATATTTATAATTAATAACTTTATTATTAATTATTATCAATATAATTTAGTAATAATTATATATTTAATTTTCTTTGTATATATTCTTCAACTTCAAATATACCTATAATTTTTCCACAATTAACACTTATTATATTATTATCCTGTTCTATAATACATTCTCTAGAATCATTCGTACAATTAAGCTTACACTTATAAGAAGTAAAGTAAGATTGATATTCAAAATCTTTTTTAAAGTCTTTATATATTTTTACGACTTCATTTTCCATATTTTGTATGGTCTCTTTTAAAGTTTTATCTTCTAAATTATAATTATGAATATCTTCTATATTAGAAGATTTTATTAGAGGAGTATATTTAACATGAGTCAGAGTATATTTTTGTTTTGAAATTTCTCTTGGAAAAAGTGAAAAAAAATTACCGTCCATAACAGTTATACTTTCAAAATTATTATTAAAATTTAATCTTTTATAAATTAAACTGATAGTTAATTCATATATGTATTCTTTTTTAGATAAAGTTAATTGATTATATGTACAATCAATTAATAAATCACATTTTAATTCGTCATTTATTATTACTTTATTGTCTTTCTGAACTATTTTATTAACATTATAATTTAATTTTATATCATCTTTATTTATTCTACTTTTAAAATAATCTTTAGATTTTTCAGAATTTATAATTTTTTCTCTAGTATTTATTATATTACCTTCAATATTATTAAATTCAGTATTTTTTATTATATTATGTTGATAATTAATATCAGAAAATATTTTTAAATAAGTGTTATAATCAATAAAAGAATTATTTGAAATTAAATAATAATTATGATCTATAAAATCTACAACTTCTCTGTATTTTGAAACAAATTTATAGTAACCTTCTATACATAAGTGTCTTGTTTTATGAGATCTAGGATAATGATATCCTAAATGTAATCTATTTTGATTAAAATTAGAAGAATTATTAAATATATCACTATTTTTTTCTAATAAAGTTATATCATAATTATTTTCTTTCAAAAATAAATAACAATGTAGTCCATACCAACCACTTCCAATAATAGTAATCTTCATATTATATTTATATTTAAATATAAAGATTATAATATCAAATATTTTATTTATCTATTATATATAAATATAATGAAACTTTTAATTTTAATAAAATATCATATTAATGATTCAGAACAATTAAAATATATTAAAGAATTTCATGAATCTATCTGTAAACTTTATCAAATAGATTTATATTTTTTAGTAAATGATATTAATATTAATAGTAATTATAAATTAGATGGAAATATTTTATATATAAAAAAAGAAGAAAATTATTGGGAAGCCTTACTTGAAAAAGTTATATTAGGATTAAAATATTTTGAAAACCATGATTATACTGATATTTTTGTAGGAAATATTTCAACATTTCTAAATATCCCAGAAATTAAAAAAGAATGTAATTCTAAATATTACATTAAATCTACTTTATGTTGGGATAATAATTTTAATAATATATGTAATAGACAAATAACAGGAGCAGGATATTTAATAAATAAAAAAATAAGTATTAGTTTATGTAATTTTTTTTTAAAAGATAATTTTAATATTAAACAAATTATTTGGGATAAATATCCAACAACAGATGATATGGCAATTTCTTATGTTTGCCAGGAATTAAAATTAAATTTAGAAGAAATTACGTCATGTAATATTTATGAAAAAGAAGATAATGGAGAATTGCAACATTTAAAGAAAAATATGTTAAAATATACAGATACAAAAGTCTCATACTGCATTTTCAAAAAAGATCATGTGAAAAAAGACAATTGTTTTTATAGAATAAATATTAAATATGGCGATAGAAGCATTGAAACTGAAATGTGGGATTATATGTATAATTTAATATATAACAGAAATGTATTTACTTATTGGAATGGAGATAAACCAAAAATTATTAAATTATTTGAAGACTTAATGATAGCTAATTCAAAAAAATATAATTATAATTTAATAATTTTAAATAAGGAAACATTACCATATTATATAGATGTTCCTATAAATTTTTTTAATTTAAAATATAATCATCAATCAGATATAGTTAGAACTAGAATTATTCATAAATATAGTGGTATTTGGCTAGATTCCGATACATTAATTATAGAAGATCTCGAATATTATTTTGATATTATTAATAATTATGGTTCTTTCTTTACTTTACAAGACGAAGTAATTGTATGTAGTGGTTTTTTTGGAAGTAAAAAAAATCATATATTTGTAGAACAATGGATGAAAAAACAAGATGAAGTTTTAAATAAAGAAGTTATAGAATGGTCAGATTTAGGACCAACTGCTATTGATAATTTAATTCCTTTTAATAAAAAAAATATACCTAAAAATGATTTTGAAATAAATATAAATGGGAATAAAAGTTTCATTCTAAACAGTTTGCATAATATATTCCCTGTACATTGGTTTCATGGAGCAAGGGAATACATTGAAAAACCTTATGAAAATCATAAAAATATTATAAGGGCTTTTCAACCCTTAATTATTCTAGTTTATACTGTTTATTCTCTTTGTGATAGTATTAATGATATTACAAAAACTCCTATTTTTTATTTTCTGAAAATGGCTTGTAATAATAATAACATTGATATTGAAAAATATTATAAAAAGACATTGAGTTTGTATATATATAATAATTTTGATTTTTATAATAAATATAGAGAACCCTATTTTGAGGAATGTACTTTTATAGAACGATATTATTTTGACGAATTAAAAAAATTCAATAAAACTGATAATTTAAAAGATGCCGATTTAGCTTTCATACCAATTACCCCTGCCTCACATATATATGAGAGAGGTATAAATGATTTTAAAGACCATTATAATAAATTTATTAATTTAATTAACCTAGATAGTAATATACATCATTTTATTGTTTATCCATATACATTTTACAACCAAGATTATAATAATATATCGTTCATTGATAAAAGAATAACAATATTAGGTTTAGAAAATGAAATAACCAATTTCAATTATTTCCAAGATATATTTACCACTAATCCAAAAGAAGAAAGATTTTACAATAGTATTACAATCCCCTTTCATTTAAAACAAAATAAACATGATGTTTGTAAAGGAATAAAAGATGTTGTTAAACCAAATATTAATTCAAAAAAAAATTATTTATTTTGTTATGTTGGTATGTTGTCTACTTTTGATACTGCTTGTATAGAATATCCAGACAGAAAATTTAGATTAATAAATTATCGAGAAAATATATTAAATGAATTTGTAAAAGAATATGGGAAAGATAATGTATTAATAGGAAGACCAGATAAAAATAATGCATTTGATTTATATTGTCAAAGCAAATATGCATTAATATTTAGAGGTGATTGTATGACTAGAGTGGCTTTTTATCAAGCATTAATGACAGGTTGTATACCTATTATTTGTAATGATTGTTATCTTGATTATCAAAATTATAATGGTTACTTTTTTGATTTAGAAAAAGCGATTATTAGAATACCTTATTGCAATGAGTTATTTAATAGAAATAAATTTAGATTTATAAATGAAAATAACATATGGAATATTATTGATAAATATATTAGTAATGATGATTTGCGAATAAAAAAAATTGAGTATATTAAAAATATAGTTAATTATATAGATTATAATAACTTTATTAATAATATTAGAGCTCCGATATATTATTCATTAAAATCTATTATTGATACAAATAATAAAAAAAAACCATATGAATTAGTTTATATTAATTTAAAAAATTCTGAAATACTAAATTTTGTATCAAAAGAATACAATTTTAAAAATGCAGTAATTAAAAATAAAGAACTTGAAATATTTGATAAAATTTTTGATAAAATATATAAAACATATAATATTGAAAAATCTAATTATATTTTAATTTTAGTAAATTATTTAAGCATTGAATCTTTTAAATTAATTAATATAGATAATACAAAAAAGTATATTCTAATTTTTGATATTATAGAAGAAGAGTTTTTATCATATATTCTTAAATATCCTGAAAATACAATAATATTATATACTAATTTATCCACTAATAATGTTATTGAATTAGACAATATAAGACTAAACTATTATGGAAAAAATACTGAAGAAATGTATTTTATAAATGATCAATTGTTTGAATATGGAAATAAATTAAATAGTAAAGATTGTATATCTATCTTTGAAAATAATAAAAATAATCATATTAAGAATTTAGTATACTACAAATTAGATAATTTAGTATATCCATTTAATAATATAAATATGAATTTTACAAATTCACCAAATTTTACTTCCTATGTTTTTAAAAATGATTATTATACATATATCAATAATAAGTTTAAAATATATAAATTTAATCACATTTATGAAATAATTATTTATTTGATTAATAATTACTTATAATAATTTTATTTTATTGTTTAATATATATATGAACAAAATATTAAACAATGATATACAAATAATAAAAGATAAAATAATAAAACATAATAATACAAAAAAAGAAACTATACAAAAGGATCTTATAAATTTTATAGAAACAGATGGTTTTGAAATATTTTTTTTTTCGGGTGCTAAGACCGGAACTAGAAGTATGTTAAAATCATTATATAATGCGAATTATATATTATGTAGTCAGCATCGTGTTTCTTCTTTTTATTCTTCCAATAAAATAGATAATGATCTAACAATTTTTGATTTAATAAAATATTCTTGTAATTTTAGAACCCCAATAATATTAGACATTTATAGAGATAATTTAGAAAGATCAATTTCTTCATTTTTTCAATTCAATTACGATAAATATAAAGATAAATCAGTAGAAGAATTAATTAGTATATTTACTCAAAAACATATGAATATAGAAATATATGAAGGTTCTGATGAAATAGTAAAATATTACAATATAAAATTTAATAAATTTGATTTTGATAAAAAATATTGTTTAGAGTTAAAATTTGGTATAATATTTTTAAAATTAAGATTTAAAGATTTATATATGTTTGATAAAATTTGGTATAATTTATTTAATAAAAATATAAAGATTAATTTTGAAAATCAAGCGGGGAAAAAAGATTATTATGATAAATATATTCAATTTTTAGATAAAATTACAATTACGAGAGATTATTATAACAAAATGATAAATAATGAAAATTTTTTAATATTTAATTCAGATAAAGAAATAGAAGAATATAAAAAAAAATGGGCAGAAAAAATAAAAGATTGAGGTATTTTAAATTCACTATTATTTATTTTAATTATCATAATAAAAATAAATAATAACCAAATAACTATTAAGAATTGGTTTTTTTGAAAAGCGGTTGTTAAAAAAAATATGAATTAATTAGAAAAGAATTTAAATGTATAAAGGTCCAAATTTACCATTTGAAAATTTACCATTTTCAAATGGTACTTCTTTGTATGCCTTATGTATATAATCATTTTGTTTTGTTATTGAAAAATGATTTAATGATATTCTATAATCTAAATTTGGCTTATCATTTTTTTCTCTATAATGTAGATGATTTCTCCCATTAAAAATGGCAATATCACCAATTTGTAAATTTAATTTAAATGCTTCTTTATTTTTAATAAAATCTATATCAACTGTATATCTATCATTATAGAAATTTTCAATATAATCTTTACATACATAAATTGGATATTCTTCATTACAAAAATAACATGAAGTAACGGTTATTTCATTCGTAATTAGATCTAAATGCGGTAGTAACATATTTCCTGATATATATTTTGTAAAAAATCCATATGTTTTATAAATCTTATCACTAATAATTTTTTTTAAAAAATTATGTAAGTCGTCATGATAATAACCATATTCTATTTCATATTCATTTATTTTATTTATACCACCGGAAGTATACAACCTTCTTTCTGGATTAGCTGTATTACCAAATTTTGCTATATAATTACAATCATTATCTATATTAAATTTAACATTTTCCTTTAATAATTTTATAAATTCTGGGGTAAGTCCTTCTTTTATAATTAAACAATCATTTTTCTTATATTCTTCTTTAAAATTACTAATTTCTTTGTCTGAAAAGTTTCTTAAAGTTTTCATATTATATAATATAAAAACATTAAAAATTTAGTTATTTGAAATGTAATTTATAATATTTTCAACAGGTTTTGATAATGGTTCTTTAAACCAATTAAAATTATCAAAAATTTCTTTATGATTTTTTATTTTTTCAAAATAATTATTATCATCACTTAGTTCTTTTTCTATTATTTCTTTTGCAATTATAGCATAATCTTGTGGTAATTTATCATCTATGTTTGGCAATATAAGACAACTATTTAATATATTTATTCCTGGACACAATAAGTTTCCATACACTTCTCTTTCAGCTTCAAATATTATTGGAACTATATTATAAGCAAAACATTGATAGAACGCTAAACGAGTTACAGTATCTCCTCTTAATACGAATAAATACTTTAAATTAGGTAAATATTTACTAGCATTACTACCTATATCCTTAATAAAAGTTATTTTATTATCAAATTCAATATAATTTATAAAATCTCTATAAAATAATAATACAGGTCTACTTGGTAAATCTGAATGATTTACAGAGAATAAGTGAGTATTATCAAGTGATCCAAAAAAACCTATATCATAATTCTTGGATAATTGAGAATTATATGTTGTTATTTTACTTTGATTAAATTGTTTATTTTCATTTAATATATACGGTATAGTTTGCAATTTATTTTCAGTTTTTAGAGGTTGATTTAATTTATACATACTAATAACATTTTCATAAGAAAATATAGTTATGTTTTTGTTTATATAATTAAAATCTATATCAAATAGTATATATGAGTAAAAAATAAAATGCGGAATACTAGATGTATTATATAATACATTTTTAACATAATTATCCCAAAAATATTTAATAGTAATTTCTTTATGAATTTTACCAGTACCAGGAGGACGATTAGGACATCCTTCAGGAACTATAGAATAATAATGATGTGGACTTATGTATATTAATTTTACAAAATCTATAGGAATAAAAGCTATATCAGCATCTTCTATATTAGAAACAATATTATAGTTATTTTTAATTTGAATAAAAAAATGGTCAAATATATCTTGTTCTGGTTGTAGAATAGGAAAGGTAGAACAAATAAAATCTAATTCTACTAAATTATAAATATATATATTTTGTTTTTGTTGGCTTTTTCCACTATTATTTATTTTATTAAATACTTTACTTATTATATTATTATTTAAAATTATTGGCAATTTAATTATATTATCAATTAAATTATAATATATATTGTTACATATATAATCACAAGTTTCTAAGCCACAGACATCATGATTACTTCCAGAATTAGTTTTTACTTCTTGTAATTTATTAATATGAATAATATTATCAAATGATGGTAATAAAACATTAAAGTTAGCATTTTTATTATAAAATATTTGATTAAATGCAGAAATACCTCGCTGACATGTTATAATATTTTTTGCATGATTTAATAAATAACAATTTAAATAAAAATAATCAGATGATTCTACCTGTAAAATATACCAATTTTTAGTTAATATATAATTTATTAATGCTTTATCTATTATAAATGTATCTTCATTTCTTATAATTTGTTTATTCAATATATTATTTTTAAGAACAATTATATTTTTATTATGTAATTCATATGGTATTTTATATTGTTCTATTTTAGTTTTTATCTTTGAATTTAATATATTTATAATACTAGAATAATTTGCAGAATTATAATAATTATGCTCATAGTCAAATATTTCATTTTCAAATAGGTATACTTTTTTTTCATTTATAAAAATTAATCTATTACTTGGAATTATAAGATTTATAATTTTGAAAATATTTGTATGTTTTGTTTCATTATACATAATAAATTTTATATTACTATTTATAAATTTTGTAATAATATCTAGTGTATAATATAAATCGTGTCCTGCATTAGCTCCAGTAAAAGAATTATTTAAAAATATACATTTGTCATATATTGTTTCAACATGTTGTTGTGTTAGTAATAAATTATAGTTATTTTGTATTCTACTATAAATTTTATGAGCCTTTGTCTGTATATTGCCGATTTCCTGATGTAAGTTATGATCTTGTAATTTTAAATCTATAAAATGATTTGAATTACTAATTAATTTTTTTGTTTCATAACATATAGATATTTTACTGTTCCATAATCCATATCCATAATCATAATATACTAATGTTTTATTTGTATTATTATTTAATATTGTATAATTATAAAATTTTTTATTACTTTTTTTAGTACTACAAAAGACACAATTACAATTTTCAATATATGAAATATCATTTTTTTTTATAAGATTATTTGAATTTATATATTCAGTATTTACTATTGGAGAACAATAAACTTTGTTATTTCTTATAGTATCTTTAAATATTAAATAGTTTTTTTGTATTAATTTACTAGAATTTTTATTTAATACATTCTGAGAACTACCATTATTATGAAATAAATGTATTGCCATATAATTTATATTATCTACTATTTTAACATTGCATATTCTTTTAATTCTAGATAATATTTCATCATCTTCATACCACATTCCATTTTGCATATCATTATTAAAACCACCTATTTTTTTTAAATTATTAATTGTAATTGCTGATAAAAAATTATAATTACACGGTCTATGAATATGATGATTAAACCATCCTTTGAATTCATAAATTACTTTATCTTCAACTAAGCTATTATATTTATTACAACTTCTTTTTTCATGTACACCAATATTAAAATAATGATTTTTTGCTTCAATATAATTTAAATCTTTTATATCATTATATTTAGATGTATAATAATTATAATCAAATTTAAATTCAGTTAAATCTATTTTATTTACAAAATCTTCAATAAAATTGTTGGATTGTAAATCTAATGTACTAATTATCTTATTATGATAAAAACTAGGAGAGGAATAAACTGGGAATGTTAAATAATTAGAATCATTTAAATTATATTCAATATAATCAAATATATTATTTGTATGATATATTTCAGGATGTTGAAAAATAATAATATTACTATCACTACTAATATTGTTTATTGCATTATTAAATGGAATAACAGAATTTATCCAAGTTTTGTTTTTTAATTCTATGTACTTTATTTCAAATGAATAATTATTTATTATATTATTTAATTTTTCATGCTCTTCACTACAATCATCAACAATTACTACTTCAAAATCATATTTATTTCCATAAAGTCTTTCAAATTGATTAAATGTTAATATAGTTTGTTCTTTTCTATTAAAATATGCCATTATTATTGAATATTTTTTTTTTGGATAAGGCTCTTTCTGTCCAAAATTACCAATTTTCATTTCACCAAATGTAGTTTGTGTTAAAACATCGTCTATAAAATATTTATTAAAATTATTTTTTTGTATTAAACCATTAATATAATCATAATCTCCACCTTGCCATGCTGTCCATTGTGATAAATCTTTATATTTTGAATGAAAGCAATATCCACACGAAGCTATAGTATCTCTTTTTAATAATTTAATATCTGGATATATTAATCGATCAGGTCTTTTAAATTTCCAAAATACTAAATTATTAGCATTAGCTAAATAATGATTTATATTATTTAATACATTATAGTTAGAAAACATATCATCATCGTCTAAAAACATAATCCATCCATCTGGTACTTTATCTAATAATTGATTGCAATATAAATTATAAAATGCTTGATGACTTTTATCTACTTCTGTAGCTTTAAATATTTCTATTTTTGGATTATTTTTATATTGTTCCAAATATTCAAGACAATAGTCATCATCATAACACATAATTACTTTATAATTTTCATAATCTTGATTTAAAATACTATCTATACATTTTTTAAAATAAGTTGGTCTATATGTATTTCTAATTAAAATATTAATTTTATTATATAATTTTAAACATTTGTAATTATCACAAAAATTTAATACAACTCTCTCAAAAACATGCTCCAAATAACCATCATATGATTTTTGATTTCTTGGTGCTAATTTTCTCTCTTTAAATTGTTTATAAACTTCAAAAATATTTCCCTTAATATTATAACTTTTACTAACCCAATTATAATCAAAACTTGTTTCTGTATTTAAAATATTATAAATTAATGGATCAGTATATAATTTATTTATAACTTTTTTAGAGAGAATATAACAATTTCCTTCAATAAATTTATTAGTATTATTAGTTGCTTGTAAATATTTTAATATTTCATTTCTATATAATAGGTTTCTTTCTGGCCAATTAGTATTTTCATGATTTTTAAATTCAGGATTATTACTAACCCATTTTAATCTATCTCCTACTATTTCCCATTGTATATCTGGAAAATATCCATCATTTTCATTAATATTTTTAATAAATTCATCATCTAAATTATCTATTAATGGTTTAAAATATTTTTTACGAGTATCTGGATTAGATTTTGAATGTAGAAATAGTATATATTCATATGAAATATTATTATCATTTAAATATTTAACTGCGCAAAACTTTCCACCAATATCCATACCTTTATTTGGTATTTTTAATATAACTAAATCACTATTATTATCTATAGTATTATTTCCAATACTATATGTAACTATGATTGAAAAATATCTACATATTATGTCAATATATTCTCCATATATTTCATTAAATTTAGAAATATCGTAACAGTGTAAATGCGCATAGTATTTACACTCTATAAAATAATCGGAAATGTTTGTTTTTATAATATTATATTTAATTTGATTATCAGTTGTTTCTAATTTTAGATAATATTTATGAAATAGTGTTTCATCTAAATTAGATTTTCGTAAATTATTTATAGTAGAGTCCATAATATTTAGGTTTTCAAATAATACTTTTTGTGATATATTATTTATTATATTTATTTTATCTGTTTTATCTCCTAAGTTTATACTATTAGTTATTAATAATTTATCAATTAGTTTACTAAGATTATTATAATTATTATTATCATATGGATCTAGTTGTGGTATAAAAAAAACTAGTTTTTTATATAAATCATATAGGTATTTTTCATTTTTATGTATAGGATTTTCACTAATAATATGTGTATTATATGAAAGTGCTAAGTTAATTCTAAATATTTCAAAAAAAGAATCATTTTGAGTATGTAAATTTAGTACAATTTTTGATCTATTTATTAAATTTAATAATTCATTCCCATAAGTATCATAGACATATTTAATCTTATATTTTTTGAATTGGTATAATTGTTTTAATATATTTTTACGTCTAGTACTTAATGAACCATAGAAAAGTATATCAATATCTTTTTGAGTATTATTAGTTTGTGATTGGATTAATGGTAATTTTAAATCTATATTTTTACTATGAAAGTTGTTATTATGTGAAAATTCTATTATATTAGGCATCTCTTTTAAAAAATCTTTTAGAACATATAAATCGCTAGCACTAAGTATATTTTTTTGTTCAATTTGATAAATTAGACATTTATGTTTTAAATTATAAAGTATTCTAGGATTACTTATAGTAGTAACCCCAAATAATAATAGTATTTTATCATTATTATCTAAAACATCTCTATATATAGAGTCACTTATAATTTCGCCATTTAAATTAACTACTTCAGATATAATATTATTACTCTCAAAAAAAGTTTTATAAATATATCCCTCATTTAATACATGATTGTTTACTATAATGTAAATTTTACTTAAATTTAGCTTGGTAAAATCAGTTGCATTATTATTTAAATTTGGATTTTCATAACTTTTAATATTAATTAAATTATTACTAGGTACTACTAAATTTTTTATTATTGGTTTCCTAACTATTGTTTCTTCTGGTAAATTATCAAATGTTAATTGAACATCCATATGTCGATTCATATTGCCTAAACTTGATTTTGTTGTTTTTTTCCCATAAAACTTAGTAGACATATCATTTAGTGATATAGATTTGCTGATTAATGCATATTTTGTCTGATTGACTATTCCATTATGACTATCAAGAAAATTACTTGCCATATTACCAAAATTTCGATTGGATTTCATTAATAATAAAATATATAAAAATAAAAAAAAATTTACTTAATTAATTTACTTAATTAATATATTTAATTAAACATATCATTTATCATTGTTTTATCTAATACTATTGGAGTTTTACTTTTAGAACTAGAACACACAGAAAGATCTATGGCAAATTTCTCCATTTTACATACGCAATCAAACTTTTTTTTAGTAGTGTATATTTTTGGACTACCATTTTCAAGATATCCAGGAAATTTACGAATATTGCCACATACCCTAGCAAATATTTGATATAAATTCTTATAATTGCTAGCACAGAGTGGGCCATATATAGCATGACTAATAAAGCATTCAGGCGACTGTATAGAGATCCCTCTGCTTATGCAAATGTTACCGGTTATTGCCATTGCCCAGTTATCTTTACCATTATTCGCACTATAGAAATTGCCTAAATATTTGCTAACCTCATCATAGCTAGCAAAAGGGATCTTCTTAAATTCATCTTCTCCACTCTTAATCGTAAATTCTTTTTTATACCCATTAATTTTAACAACGCAATCAAAGCCAATATCTAAAAGTAGTTTTTCCATTTTGTCGTGTGTCTCTCTCTCGTGTTGAGCTGGAATAAAGTATACATCACCAATTTCAGGACCATCTGGAATAAATTTTTCAAAAATATCTGCGCAATATTCAACGTTGCTACTGATAGGAATATCACTGGTATCAATAAGCTCGCAATCAGATAATCTATGGTAATCAGTACTAGTAACTGTGCCAATATTAAGTAACTCTAAACTACCAAAAGACTTTACTAAATTATCAGACTTGCTTTCATATGGAGTAGCAGTTATAAATATAATATTTTTAATACAGCTCATTTGGTTGCGCCATTTATCAATTTCCGCTTTAGTATTTTTACTACCTAGTATTTTATCAGCTTCATCTAGATAAACTGATAGTCTGTATATATCAGTTGATCTAATAAGTGTATTAGACAGTTCGGTAATATCACGAAACCGTCGTGAATTTCCACAACAAATAATTGTACTTATATTTTTGTTTGCCATTATAGTTTTTGATAGTTTATCAATGTGTTTATAGTCAGCTTTACTAGAAAGTGTAACTGTATTACCTTTAATCTCAATATTAGCAGCAATACGAGAACCAGTCTGTTGAGTTAATAACAATGAATTATCACATACAAATATAGCCAGTTTTCTAACTTTTGTGTGAGTACCAACCTCGCTTTTGGATTGCTCTACAATCCAGTCTCTAATTGCTTCACCGGTTTTACCAGACTGGCAGGCTTTCACAAGTAATTTACACTTGCACGGTTCTCTTAAGAACTTGCTTCGTTCAGCGTGTAAAACTGAAGTAGCTATTTTCTTAGCATCAAAAGGCATTTGATAAGTTGATATTCAAAGTTATAACGTAAATTACTATAAATGGTAAAAAAAATCAATTTTTATAATTAGGGATCCGACTTCTCTATATATAATGGGGGTTAAAGGGGTCCCCCCTTTAAAGATTCCAAAGAAGTTGTGTTTTGTCTGGTAAGTAGGCCCATCG
>TARA_B110000027_G_scaffold128742_1_pt1 | contig 30190 bp, 34 predicted proteins | sample TARA_B110000027 | Tara Oceans TARA_B110000027 (sample SAMEA4397101) | marine metagenome | biome: Polar Biome; feature: [SRF] surface water layer (ENVO:00010504); material: water (ENVO:00002006), including particulate matter (ENVO:01000060) such as... | depth 5 m
AAAAAATTGTTTAATATATTTATATCACTTGTATATATGTCTTTAATATTTTGTCCTATGTGTTTAGTATCACCATTAAAAACATCTATTTTATAAATCTTGTTATTTTTTAAATGACATATTTTAAATATTTCTTGAGCCATATATAGAATAATCTTATATTATTTTATATATTTATTTATTTAAACTTCATAAATCCAATTTTCTAATGATAGTGTAGATTCATCTAATTTTACTAATTCTGTTTCTTTTTCTTTTATTTCTTTTAAAGTTTTATCAATTAGTAGTTTACGTTCAGTTCTATGATTTTTAACATACTTGGTTATTTTGATATACTTATCAATATAACTATATATAAATGTAGTATTAACAATTAGATAAATAGCTAATTTTATAGAACTGGGTTTATAATATTGGAATAGAAACTGTACTAACATAAATACTATATTTGCAATCATAATGTGAATATTAAACTTACGATGTACTTTATATAGTACATACCAATTATTATTTGTTTGATTTACTAAATTATTTCTGTTTTTACTAATTTCTCTATACCCATTTTTTAATTCATTTAAATTAGTTAACAAACTTCTAAAATACCTTGTTCTAGAATCATATTTATCTTCTTCATTTTCTTTTTCATTTATTTGATATGTAAGATCTGCAATCATATCTTTTAATACTTTATTCTCTCTTTGCAAATCTAAATGATTGAGGATAAGATATTCTTTAAATTGATTGTACTTTTCGTTTTGTTCAGTTTGTTGAGAAATATTGATATTGATAGGAGATGGTTCAACTTCCATAGGTAGTGTCATTTTATAATATACTATTTATAATAGTAACACTATCTCAATTTTTTATATTAAAAAATATAAAAATATAAAAATATATTTTTGTATTTATATTAGTATGTTTAACATTATAGTAGCATTTGACATAAAGTATGGTATTGGAATTAATAATAGATTACCTTGGCACATGCCAGATGATCTTAAACAGTTTTCTAAACTTACACGAGGTAATGGAAAAAATGCTGTCATTATGGGTAAAAATACATGGAATAGTTTACCTATTAAAATGTTAGCAGGGAGGGATAATTTAATTTTATCTTCAGAATTAGTTATTGAAGAAAATACTCCATTTAATAATTATATCAAAACATTTAATACGTTACAAAAGTTAATCAATTTTTGTGAAAAAAATAACTATGAAGAAGTCTGGATCATTGGTGGTAGCCAAATATACAATTTATTTTTAGATAATAAACGAGTAGATAAAATTTATGCTACTATTATTAATCGACAATATAAATGTGATACTTTTTTTCCTGAAATTATTAATGGAAAAGTAATTAGTAAAACTGATAAAAGAGTCGATAATATTGATATTTCATATTTAGTATATCAATTATAAATAATTATTTTTTTAATATAAATATTTCATTTCCGCAATCATAGAAGTGATTTAATAATATTAAATTTGTTTTTTCAAATAGATCTTTAATTTCATCTATTTTAAAAATATAATAATAACGTTTATAAATTGTTCCATAATTATTCCACGATACTATATTATCACCATATTTATCAAAACTTTTTTTAGTTTTTGCAGGTTGATTTATAGACCATACAGATATTATTATTTTACCAGTAGGTTTAATTAGCCGTTTCATCTCTAAGAGAGCATTAATTCTATTTTCATAACTTGATAATTGATGAAACATTGCTATACATATAATAGCATCTCCAGTATTATCTTCTAATGGAATATTTGTAACATTTGCATTAATTACATCTAAATTTTTAGATTTACAAATTTTAATAAAATTTTCACAATTATCAATTCCTATAAACTTTAATCCATTATAATTCATATTCCGCCCACTCCCACAACCAATATCATAAACTAGACTATTTTTATTAAGATTTTCAAAGAATCTATCAACCCATTTCCATTTATATGCTCTTGTATGATTAAATCTCTCCGCAATATTTTCATAAACATCTTTAACATATTTTTTTTCAGTTTGAGTTAACATAATGACTATAATTATATTCTCCAATTATTAAATCAATTTAATATTAGATAATAAAATTGAATAATAAATTCAACTTTATATTAGTTATATTATGACTACTAAAATAATTACTGTAGCACCAGAATACACTTTAAAATTTGATGAAAAAGAAGATGAATTACGTGATAGAACATATCAAGAATTAGTTAGAGATTTTGGAAAAAATGCTAAAATTCGGTGTCCTTGTATGGAGCGTGAATATATTATTACATCTCAATGGTGTAAAACACATTTTACTACTTGTCAAAAACATCAAAATTGGAAAACTCTTCAACAAAAAGAGCATATAAAAAAACATGGACATTGTATATCAGCCGAACAAATTGTTGATCAACAAAACAAAGAGATTAGAGAATTAAAAATTAATATTCACAAACTAACTAGTGAAAATACAAAAAAAGATAATAAATTAAAAAATTTATCAGAAAAATTAACTGAAGTAACAGATGAAAAAGATCTTTATAATGAAGAATTAGAAAATATACAAGAAGAATTAGAAAAAGTACAAAAAGAATTACAAATATATAAAGAACAATGTAAGAGTACTGATCAAGAAATTATTACCCTTACAAAATCGAATGATAAATTAAAAAACGATATTTCAAATTTAAAGAGAAATAAAATTAAAATTGTAGAAAGACCTATGTGGAAATCGAGATAACTATTCATATTTACAATATCTTACACCAAATAAATATTTAAAAACACTAAATTTTTTTCTATATTGTGTTTTTTTATGTAAAAGAAATTTAACTTTACCAAATATTGTTATTAAAACGATTAAAATAATTAGTACTTTATTTAAGTTATCTAAATTTTTATTATAATTTTTATAAATAATTTTATCATTATCAGATGAATGTTCTATTTTATAAGAAAAATAATTCGTGTACATATGTATTACATATAATACAAGTAATAATAAAAATATAATTATAGTAAATGGTATAGTCATCTTAGTAAAAATTATTATAAAAATATATATTAAAAATGAATCTCTAAAATGAATAATTGGATTTTTATTTTTATCATCTACAAATGATGTACTAAATAATATTAAACTAATATATACCACATGTCTAGCATATAAATTATTAGCTAGTAATTTTTGTAATGGACAACCTAATAATTTAAAACTAAAACTTCCCATAATAGCCAAAAACACTAAAAATAAACTATCTAATTGATCGCGAATCTCCATTATATATTAGCAATAAAATTGAAATAAAAATAGTAAATATTTTTATAAATTTAAACTATGGATATTATTAGAGAACTAGATACTAAAGGTTATTGCGTTATTCCTGATGTATTATCTAGTCAAGAAGTAGATGATGCTAAACAATTATTTTATAAATGGCAATCTACTATTCCAAATCATAATAAGATTCATAATACTATTGATCCTCATGGTATTTATAAATTTCATAATGTAGGACATCAAGAACACGCTTGGTTAATTAGAACTAACCCTAAAGTGATTGATGTTTTTAAAAAGATATGGAAAACAGATAAATTAGTTGTTTCATTTGATGGTTCATGTTATATTTCAAAAGATTGTAGTAAAGTAGATAATATTTGGACACATACTGACCAAGCACCAAACAGCAAGGGGTTTCAATGTTATCAAGGATTTGTAGCATTAACAAGCAATAGAGAGAGAACCTTGGTAGTATATGAAGGTAGTCATTTATTACACGAACAATATTTTAATGAGCGTAATATTATAAGTTCAAAAAATTGGCAATTAATTAGTGAAGAATATCTTGAAAGTATATCTACAAAAAAAAAGGAACTAGTAGTACCGGCAGGTGCACTAGTATTATGGGATTCAAGAACATTTCATCAAAATAGATATGGATCGCCAGGTTCAGAAGAGAGAATTGTTCAATATGTTTGTTATTTACCAAAAGTAAATAAAAAAAATAGTAAAAGTCAACAAGCGAAACGGCTAAAATATTTTAATGAATTACGTACTACATCCCACTGGCCTTATCTAATTAGAGTAAATAGTTTACAGCCTCAAACATATGGAAATAGAGAGAGTGAAATAGATTATAGTAAACTTACTAAACCTAATCTAGAAAAATACACAGATAAAATTCTAGAATTAATTTAATTATTTATCATAATAAGGATTATCAGTAATGGGCATGCCACAATATTCTCCTGGCTTATTTTTGTAATCTACAGGATTATATAATCCTGTGGCTTTTGCTTGAACTAATAAAAATTTAAAATTTTCCCAAAATTCTGGAGTATGTCCTATACTAATAGTACATATATGAGCTAATTCATGAATAGCAACATAGGTTAATGTATTTATATCAATAAGATTATTAGTACTATTTTTTTTCTTGTCAAGACAAAATGCTAATTTTTCTCCTTTATTTTCACTATATGCTGTATATTCACTTGTTGGTAAAGTTTCCACAAGTTTTTTAGGATTAAACTTTTTTTGTAATCTTATACATCGTTCATCATCAGGATTATTTTTATTACAGTAATTTACTAATTTTACTAGTTTTCGATTAACTTCGGCTAGTCTATCTGCTGCAGCATCTACTTTTTCTCTCTCACGTACACAATATTTTCTACCATCTACATCTGATACTATACATTTTAATTGAAATGTATCGGAATTTTTATACATACGGTATGACACTATAATTATTAATATTAATAATATTATACTTAATCCATCAAAATTAAATTTCATAATTATATATTATCACTATATAATATATAATTTTTAAATTATTGGTTACCACATCCAAGCTCTAGAGGCACACGCATAAGATCTGGTTCAATAGTACTATTTAACCAAGGGCTAACTTGTGATCTAGGATTAGGTGGTTCAGATCTTAACTGAAGATTGGCATTTCTAAGAGTTCCACCTACAGTGTCAATTCCTGATAATTGGCCTGCCTTTAAAAGATTAATGTTGGATAATTCACCTTGTCCTATTGGTTGACCCATTGCAAATGCACTATTTGGATCATTTGGTAGTAAATCTGATGGATTTGCTGATTGCTGATTTAAGCAAGATTCAGGAACTCCAGCAGTTACTGTTCTCATACCGTCAGCAGATCCAGGAACAGAATTTAAGCCTGCGGGCATTGCTGGCTGAACACTTGGACTTCCTGAGACAGAAGGAGATGATTCTCCAGAATATTGTACACTATCTGATTGACCTCCACTATAAGGATTATTCATAGCAGAAACACGGGAACCTTTTTGGTTATTATATACAAAAACCACAACACCAAGGAATGCTAATATTGCTAGAATCATACAAAGCTGACGATTTTTCAGCAATCTGTTAATTTCAGTTCTAAAACTCATATATATAAAATGTATAATAAAATATTTTTATATATTTTATTATTTTTCCTAAATACATAAGGTTAATCTTCTATTTCAGAAAAACCATCAAATTCATCATCTGATTGTATAATATCATCCAAATTATATTTTATTTTAATTTTATTTGCTTCCATATGTGCCTCTAATGCCGATTTTTTTATCTGTTTTGCTTTATCATATGCTGCTTTATATATTTGATAATATACTTCATTTGGTTTTTTTAATGATATATTATCATTATCATCAATAGTTTCAACATCTAAATTGATTTCACTTATTTCGCCGAATTCATCTAAATTATTTTTTATATCACTAAATACCTCACTTCTTGTATCTTGTAATTTATTAGAATTTACATTATTTGTTTTATGACTATTTTCTAAATTATCTAATTGTTTATTTTCTAAAGTTTCTAAAGTTTTATTATCATCTTTTTCTAAATTACTAAGTAAATTTTTATTTTTTATTAAACAATTATTTTTAATATTATCTTCAAGACTCATAATCATTATTTGTCTAACATTTATTTCTATTTGAAAACTTTTTGATGAAAATTTAATACCTTCTATATGTACTAATGGAATAAATTCTGTTTTTTCATTTATTACAGATGATTCTAAAGTTCTCTCATTTTCATCGTAGATTAAACAACCCTCTTGTTTAATATGTTTTGACATTGGTACATTGCTTCTAATAATTAAAAATTTTCCTGATTTATATGGTTTAATTGGATTAATAAACATATTTTCAATATCTTCTTCTATCATTTCTGTTTGAAACCATAAATCTTTTTTTTCAAAAATTAATTCACGACATCTATTTTCTAAATTTTCCATCCAAGTTAATAAATCTGTTTCAAAATAATTAAATTGTAAATCTATATAACTTTTTTTTATTCCAATATTTTTTATCATACCATTTTTACTAACACATTTTGGTAACTGTAAATATAATGGCAAACCTTTATTACTAAATTTCAGTTTAGTAAAAAAACTACCTCCTTGAAGTGGTGCGGGATTATCTAATGAAATTTGGCTAAAATCAAACTTGGTATTTGGTGTTATAATATTATCCATTATAGGATAATATAGAAAATATACTAACTATTAACACGCATAAATTAAATAAATAATTTATTAAAGTATTAATAATGAAGGAAAAATTTATTGCCGATTGTATTGCTTTATTTGAGAGAGATGACATTAAAAATAATATAAAAGATGTGATAAATCCTATAATTCAACCTATAATTAATAATTTATTAGTAGAAATTAATCCATATATCTATTTATCTTTAGTATTTGTATTTGTAAGTTTTTTATTACATTTAGGAATTTTTGTTCTTTTAATAAGAAGCAAAAATTATTCTAAATATTAAATTATATAATATTATTATATAATGACTTTACGTAAAACTAAAAAAGGTGGTAAAAAATGCGGATTTTTTAATAAAATGTTTAAAAGTAAACATTGTAAACATCATCATAAAGGTGGTAAAAAATATACTCAATCTTCGGAAGGTGAATTTATATTTGGATCACCAATTTTAGGAGGTTCTTCTAGTCAACAAGGTCTTAAAAATTGGTTATGGGGAGTAAGTGATGTATCTAATCATTCTGCGCCATCTACTACAACTAATAGTGATTCAAAAAGTGATAATAAATCACATAAAGGTGGCCGTAAATCTTATAAACGTAGTAGTAAAAAAGGAGGGTTATCTTCACAATTAGTTCCAATAGGTTTATTAGCAGGTGTTTTAGCATCAAGAAAAAAGAGACATTATCATAAAGGTAGTAAATCAAAAACTAGAAAATGACGATTAGATTTTATAACCCACAAAGGCGATAAATTTTATAATAGAAATAATAAAAGGCAATCATTTAACAAATCAGGTGTTAAAGGTAGACCATTTTAATAAATTTAAACAATAAATATTTAAACTGACATTAATATATAAAATTAATGTCATTTGAAAATAATATAAGAAAATGGATACAGAGTGATAATGCAATTAAAGAAAAATATTTAGCTATTAAACAATTAAAAATCGAAAAAGAACAATATAATGAAAATATTTTAGAGTATATGAATGAAAATAATTTAGAAAATGCTACTATAAAAATCGGTGATGGCAAACTTAGACTAGTTGAAAGTAATATACCACAAGCATTAACATTTAAATTTATTTGTGAAGCATTATGTGAATACTTTCAAGATGATGAAGATCATGAAGAAGTAGTAAAAGAAATAATAACATTTATGAAAGAAAAAAGAAATATTAAAACTAATAGAGAAATTAAAAGATATGGTATTTGTAGTTAAAAATTTAAAAGTATATTATATATATGGTTAATAACAACTATTTTACAAAAAATCTTAATACTGTATTAAATGAATCTCATTATCCACATTTAAAAAATAAACTATTTGATGATCTGATATTACCCCACGGTTTAATAAAAAATAGCCCTAATAATATTAAATGTACAAATATAAAGATATGTTACACAGATGAATGTATTGATAAAAAAGTATTTGATAAATTAGTAGAACTTGTTGAAGTTAAACCAGATAAAAGCAATAGTTTAGAAAAATTCAATAATAAGCCAAATAATAAGGCTAAGATTACTAGAAAAAAAGGTAATACAAAGAGAGATAAAAAAACTCGAAGAAAAAAAAAATAATTTAATAATTAGATTAATTTTATTAAATTATTTTAATCTGACTGAGCCCAAGAATTTGGACTAAATGGAGATACAAGAATATCTTGTATTCTCTCTTTCCAATATTCAACACGTGCATCAAATTTCTGTTGTTGTCTAGTTATAGGATAATCTGGAGTAGCTTCCATTATTTCTGATTCTAATGGTGTTATTTTTGGTCGGTGACCATAACAATTTACACCAAATCGTACATTAGGATTATCTATATATCCACCGTTTACTCCAGGTCTTCCACAATCATTTTCGTGACCTTTAATTTTTTGTAATCGTTTCCAATGTTTATATTGTGTAGGAAATAAAGCCATCTGATTATCTGACCAACCATAACTGCACCATTCTCCTCCTTTTTGATACACATCTTGTAATTCTCTAATATTTGCTAATTTACCTCCATATGCTGCACAGAGTGCTTTTGAATCTTCAAATGTATAAAAATTACCTGGAATATGATACACTTCCTCTCCTGGTAATTCTGGAACTGGTGCAGGATCAGGTCCATCAGGTAAATTAGGAGTCTGAACATTAATATCTATTTCAGGATGATTTGTAAATAGATTTTTAATTGTAGTTATAATATCTACATTTAAAAGATAATTAAATCCATTAATTATTAATAAAACTAAAAAAACTGCTGCTAATATAATACCTAATACTCGTCCATTGCCATTACTTTCAGTAGGGCTTATATCACTACCTGCACTCCCTAAAGAACTGAATAATAACACATATGCTAAAATGACTATTATGATAATAACTATAAATATAGGATTTAATGGAAGACTATTAAAATAATTACTTAATGCTGGTACTCCAGTTACTGAATCCATTTCAACATTCATTTTATATATATAATTAATCCTTATTTTTTTTTCTATAAAAAAGACAATAAGTATGTGCGGTGATCACTCTATTTTCACTTATTTCATTAATTAAAGTATCATTAAAACTGTACCATTTACCATTGGCATTTTTAATATTTGCAGTATAATGACCACCATAAACATTTCCTGAATGATTACCTGTACCAAATAAATCATATGTATATCCATCTGAATTATATCCTGATACATATTTTGATAAATCAAGATTAGTTAATGGTGTAGTTACTAATGTGTGTATTTTTTGTTGACTATTATTATAACGCTTTAATTCTATAATTAAAACATTTGGTAAACTCCAAAATACAATATTTTTTATAGCATCTTGTTTTTCTTCTATTTTATCATTATACCATTGATTATCATCTATTAAATCTTCTGAGTTTGTATATTCATCTAGACAATCTTCAATCGTACAATCTATATTTTTTGGAATAGATAATGATAGTATAGAAAATGGTTCTGGAGCTATACTTAATATATCATTTGTAATATAATCTTTTATTTGTGTTACACTAATTCCATAAAATATATTTAAAATCTCAGAATATTCTTGTTTATACATATTTTGCATCATTTTATAACATTTTTTTGCTAAAATATCTTTGTTATTTTTTACTGTACCATTTATTTTCATTTCCACTTCTCGTTTTAAAGTTTCATGTAAACAGTCTATAATAAATAATAAAAATTCAAATACATCATTTTGAGCAAATCCTGTAAACATTTCATATCCTTTTGTTTTAGCAATTTCTTGAACTGATTTAACAAATCCGTATGGTGCAATTGTACAATTTTCACTCCACATCATATTTCTAAGACTATTCCATTCTGTATATATTTTAGCCTCATTATTTTTATTTAATTGCCTCTTATTACTATCTAAAAAATTATTTAATTCATATGTATGTGATAATAATTGTAAACATGAATTTAAATAACACGTATTACCTATATTTACTAAGCCAGTTAATCCAGAATTTTTATATTTATCAAAAATATTATCCATTATATTATAATTAACTATATATTTAAACATATTTTTTTTATTACTTATTAATATGGATAATATAAACAATAATAGATACTATAATTATTCTAACAATATGTCACAAGAACAGCTTTATCAAGATTATATGAATTTTATTAGAAATACTACTCAAATTATTAATAATTCAATGGTAATACTATCTAATCAACAAAATACATATAATGATATGATATCACATCATAATTTATATAATACATTTAATAGAGAACCCAGATATAGATATACTCAACCACGTGTTTATAGACCAAGCCCACTAAACCCTTTATTAAGTAGACTATTTATGTCTAATAATAGTAATACTCCTAGGTTACCTAATATAAATGATTTAGCAAACAATATTAGTTATTGTTTATATAATGACATCAGTTGTAATACTAATGATACTTGTCCTATAACGCAACAAGAATTTAATTCCGATGATATAGTTTTAAAAATAAATGCGTGTAATCATAGTTTTAATCCACAATCACTATTAACATGGCTTTCACGATGTGGCATATGTCCATTATGTCGTCATTCAATTATTTCAAATCCAATAAATAATGAACCACAAAATCAAGAAAACTTTAATAGTACTCATAATAACAATAATAATAGAGAAAATGATGAAACAAATGAAGAAGAAGATAATGATGAGGATGATGATGAGATTACCGATACAGAATATAATATAAATACTAATTCATTTGCATTACAATTAGCTAATATAATATCAAATGAAATAACTAGAGAATCAGATTTTTCTGGAAATATTCAAATTGAATTAGGATTATCTGGAAGATAATAAAATTAAAAATATATTTTTTAAAAATAATATGGTAAACTAGAACAATGATGCTTGTCCAGGGAACACCAATTGAATATCAAATTACGCAATCTCATGAGACAGCAATTCTTGTCAATACTATTAAAGGTTATTTAGCCTACTGTCAAGATCAGATTCATGAACAAGATATTGGATATTTAAGTGGTGGTCAAGACTGGGCACAGGTAAGTTACTCAGAGAAGTTTAACTCACTGGCTCAAACCTGGAAGCAAATGACCCAGACTTTTAGGAAATTTTATGATGAGGATGCAGCAAAGAATGAACCTCATCCTGGAGAACCTGGACAAAAAGGTCATGGAGCCCATTCAAGACTTACTCCTTATGAAACCAAAGGTGTTTTAGAAGCTCTTAATACGTGTACTATAGAATGGACTATTGAAGAAGATAGCGATGATGATGATAATTAATAATGCAAACTATTATATCTTAATATAAATACAAAAAATATATACATATTTTTTTTATTTAATAAAATTGAAAATTATATATCTATTAGGTTTACAAATAGATAATAATGAACACTTTTTACAAATTTCCAACACTACCATTTGACTTGTCAATATATATTCATAAACAGAGACAAAATACAGCTACTAATACTATTATAAATAGTTGGTTTAATTATATTGCTAGAAAAGTTATTGCTATAAATTTAATTTCAAGAATAGTAACATCACGAGATGTTATATATAACTATAATCCATATATAAATTATACTGATTCTAGAGTAGCCTGCACTCTTCGCTATTGTAATCGTGTATTATCAGGTAATGAAGATAGAGAATGGTGGACAAAAAAAATTCTACAAGTAATTTCTCGTTTAAATTATCAAATAAATAATAATAATATTTGTATTTATGATGAATATCCACAAAAAATAGTAACCTTATCTTATAGTATTATTAGTAAATTTTACCCAACATATACTGTTCCTATGAATAATAATAATTATTCATATTATTATATGAATAATTTAATTCAGGATTTAAATAATTTAACTCATGATTTAAATAATATATAAATATTGTAATATCTCTTTTGCTAATGATTGTCTAGATTTAATTGAATACATATTTTATCCATAAGATAAAGCTTTTGGTCTTAAAATAAATGTATTAATATTATTTTCTTTACTATATTCATTTATTATTTTTTCTTGACTATTTTTTGCTCTATATGTATCTTGGAGATATAAATTATTCATTATTTTAATACCAATATTAGAATTTTTTAAAGATTCTCCAGCGCCATATGCACTTACTAATATTATTCCATTTAATTTGCTATCAATATTTGATATAATATCATTTGTAACTTGATCAGAATAATCATTACTAAATGGCTGCCCTCCAAGTGTAAAAACTATATTTTCAAATTGATATTTATTAAAATTATTATATGTATCAACTTTTAAATTATTACTTTCTATGAAAGTATTGGTTGATTTAATATCTAGCCCACCTCCTCTATATGGATATTGAATCTTATTTGAACTATTACTTAGTGCTAATATTTTTTTATTAGCACTTATACCTTGAAAAATAATCTCTCTACCTAACCCACTATTACCTCCTACAACGCAAAGATTAAATCCTTGACATATATTTAATAATATAAATAATAAGTATAATTTCATTAATACTAGTGTAATTTTTATTTTTAATATATTACTTTAATAATTTAATATATGGATCAAATAATATACTTTTAACCTCTTTACATCTAAGTTCTTCATATTTTTTACTAAATTTATCTGGTTCTGTCCATTTTTCGTGTAATTTATCAATTTCAGCTTTCCAACTTTTCATTGAAATACCTCGTTTTGTTACAAAATCTTCCATATCTTCTAATACTAGTGCAAATAACTGTTGTAGTGGTTTCATTATCTGATTTGTAATATAAAATCCATAATCAATTTCAATATTATTTTCATTTATAAATAATGGGGTTTCAATCCTATCGCCTTGTAATGCTTTTTTATCACTATTTTTAATATAAATAAATTCCATTCTATCACCTGGTTTAGGTTTATTACCAGGATCTCGTTCACCAATTCGAATAGCCAATACATTATGTGCTATTTGTTTTGGATTTTTATAATATGATCTTAAAGATTTTGTTATAATTAATTTTTGTTGTGATATTTTTTCATCAATAACATCTTGTAAACTATGTTTTACAAAATCGACTGCTTTATGGACTACTTGATCTTTCATAAGAATATCAATTGCACCACCATATACATCTTTTACCTGGGCACAGTTATCTCTACGTTTTAAAACTAATCCCATTTCTTTTCGCTTACCTTTATTAGGGTCTTCTTCATATAATATTCCAACATAACGTTTTTTTGATAATAAACAGAATGGTAGAAATGTTTTCTCATATTCTAGATCGTGTGGACTTTTTAAAAACATAGTTGCCAGCCATCCAGCCTTTTTTGCTAATTCAATAGTTATCTCTAAAGCTTTCTTACCAACTATTTCTTTACTATCAAGATCTTTTAAATTAAATGTAAAGAATACAGAGTCAGTATTATGAACAATCATATTTCCGATTCCTGCTGCAAAATGATGATTTTCTGTAGTTAAATCATATACATAATCTTGGTTATCTTTACTATTTTGAATATTTACACTATTTTGAATATTTACACTATTTTGAATATTTGCACTATTTTGAATATTTGCACTATTTTGAATATTTACAATTTTTTTAATTTTATCTCCATCTCGCCGTTGTTTATTTTTAGTTGCAGTTATTCTATAAATATCTGTTTTATCATCTCGAATATTCAGCGATGTTTTATATCCAATACTATTTGCTAACCAACAAATATAGGCTGCACTAATTTGACTTTTTTGATCGATTCTTGTGTAACCATTTTTATCTTTATCACCATCTGCATCATATAATCCTTCCCAAAATGATTTTCTTAATTCGATGCTTCCATTAATAATTTCAGATGGTATAATCTTACTTTTTTTATTGTATAACATACTTCTATATTTTTCTATAAATTGGATTTTACTTTTACTACCAGATTTTTTATTAAAACATATTTTATAAACACCAGAACTATTAAGTGTATCATACACTTTCCATTCAAATTCTGGATAAACAGATTTACACAAGTTATAATATTTTTCTATTAATTCTTTATTTGAATTATTTAATGCCCAACTTGCTTTGTGTCCGGATGGACAATCATAAATTCCACAACTACCATCTCCAAAGAAGAATCCCATAATTCTGGCTTCATCAATTGATATATCACTTTCTATATTTGACTCATTTTCACTCATAGTACAATGCAGTAATTTAGTACCAATACTAACATCCTTTGGAGAAATTTCTTCGCCTGTATTTTTTACTAGAGAATGATCATCTGTTACATCAACTAAACCTGTATGCGTAAGTATTCTTACCATTTTTTTATATGGAGCTAATCGATGTCTAATTACTCTATGACATTCTGTCCATCCATTTTCTGTCCAACTTTCAATATTATTTAATTCACAATATTCTTTTGGTGATTCTAGATGCCAACCATTTCCATATTTCTCTGCTAATTCTTCTACACTACAAATATCAATAATACTTTTATTATATCTTACATATATTGGAGTATAACTAGCAACACTATCACCATAAATATATTCACCATAACATTTTACTTCACCATAATTAGTTGTTTCTTCAATTGTGTTATCATAACACGCTTCTATTAGTTCTTTGGCATAAATTAATAATTTTCTACCAGTTGCTGTTGTACTTGCTGCAATATCTTTATCATAAAATGTACTAGTTTTTGCCCCAGCCTGACCATATAGAGAATTTGCTGTAATTTTAATAGATAATTGTCTTTTGTCTAATACATTTTGCATAAATGGATCGGTTTCATTTTTCATTTGTCGTTTAGTAGATTTTCTAGCTCCTAATAATTCATCTAAAATTGAGGGAAGAATAGCCTTTTCATTATTTTGAAATTGAACATATCGACAAGTTTTATAACCTGATTTTACTTTAGTTGCAGCTGCTTTTGGAGTCTTTCTTATCCATTTAAATGTATCATATGTAATATCAATATAATCATATTCTGGAAGTTCATCATATATAAATTTACCATTTTCATCTTTTTCTCCTGTTTCATTAATTAAATTATCATCTAAATCATATTCTTTAGTCCATACTTTACTATCGTGTGAAATATTTTCACTAATAATAGATGATGGATATAAAGAACTATAATCAACACATGCAACTGGTTTCTTAAGATATAAATTACATTTTGGCTCTAATACAATAGCACCTTCATATCCTTCACCATCAATTCCTTTATCTATAACCGGCATAAGTGTATTTTTTTCTCTACACTTTTTAGCAACATAAGATGTTAGTTTAATACCTTGTCCTCTAGTAACTAAGAAGCTTTTAGGTACCCAACATAAATTAGACATTTCATCATATGAAGTCATTGTATCATTTTTACGCATTAAATCTTGAACTAGATCACAATCCTTAATACAATATTTTGTTACTATGGCTCTACCTTCAGGACCTTCATTTGTTAGTCTAAAAATATCTTGAGGACCAACATCATCTTTACCTAGACACCATCTTAATATTTTATTTGTATCAGGTGTTATTTTATCATTTAAAATTATTTTATCATCTACTATATCTAATACTTTAAATTTTTTACCATTTGCATATTGATCTGTCGAATAACCGATCTCTTGAATTACAATATAATCATTTTTACTTAATCCAGTTAAATTTTTACTATATAAAATACTACAATTTTCATCATATTCTATTTTTTTTATATTATCACCTATAAAATGCCCAGCTACATAATCTAATTTATAACTTGGTAACTGTTCTTCTCTTCTAAATAAATTCAAGAAATCTATCTGTAATCTACCTGACATTTTAAAATATCTTAGATCAAATTGACCACTTGCTAGTTTAGTACTACTCTCTTCAATAGTTATTTTCTTAGGTTTATTTTTTCCTTGAAATATTTCTTTAATACATTTTTCATTTTTGAATCTTGATAGTTTACTAAATTGTGTCATACAATTTAATTCAATACTACGATCATACATAAATCCTTCATCCCATCCGTGATGATTATATCCTATAATTATATCTGGATTTTCGCGCTGTACAAAATTAGTCCAAGCTAATAATGCATCCCGTTCGGTTTTATAACTTTCTATTACCACATTATCTATACTATTACAATCATTTACTACAATTGCATGTTGCAAATATGGTTTATCTTCGCCATTACGTCTTATTGTTGATCCAATAATAGTTACTTGATCACCTTCTAATTCAGGAAATTTACCTTCCCATTTATTATCTCTATTTGGATTATGTTGTCCAAAACATTTTGCTAATTCTAAAATTCTTGTATTTCTATTACAAGTTAAATCATTTATAATTTCTAAAATATTGCTATCTTTATTTTTTGTTCCAGTTACTTTTTGACGTTTTTTTGTAGTAAATTCTTCAACAATTCCATCATTCTCTATATCACTACTATCACTATTCTCATCTTCATCTTTTATATCTATATAATTTTCTTTTTTACCTGGTTTTATATCTACTAAATTATCAATTAATTCATCTAATTCTTCTTCTGTTATACTTTTTTTAAGATATATTTTTTCAATATCTTTATTAATTCTGTAACTAAACCCTGTTTTAATAAGATTTGACAATAGATCTTTATCACATGTTTCAATATTATTATTGATTAAATAGTCTACAATATTAGTTGCTAATTTAAGATAGTTTTTTCTTGCCAATGGAAAATCACCGTGACTACTAGAAGCTTCAATATCTAAACTTAAGATTTTAAATGGTACACATATCTTTTCTAGTCTTTCATCATTTATAGGATAAATATTTTTATAATTTACTGTAAATTCATAATCACAAGTAGTTAATTGTTTTCGATTTTGACTATAATGCCCATTTTTTAGTGCTACCCATCCAGATGGTTTAATTTGTCTAATATGAAACAGTCGTAATAATGGTGGTACCTGTGCTTCATATAGTGTTGTTTTTGTATCTAAAAATTCTAAACCATTTTCTTTTAATTTCCGATCTTCACCATATTTAGTTTCATTATACCATAAATTTTTACATTTATTAAACGCTCCAATACTAGTAAATTTTAATTGTACAAATTTATATAACTTTTTATTATCAAATTCATAAAATTTATGACGATAAACTATTTTTGCACTTACTAATGAATCTCCAAAATATGCTCCCATTTCTTTTCTCACAAATGCTACAAACTCTGTTACTTTACTATTATCCCACTTGTCTGATACTTTTACATAAAAGAATGGATTAAATCCTTTAACAAATATACAAGCGGTTTTACCATTTTCATCTATACCATACATTTGAATAATAAACCGTTTTGTATCTCTGCCTGGAATAAACTCATTTTTATCAGTTTCTAATTCTTCTCTTATATCAAACTCAAATAGTTTAAACTGCCATTGAGACATATTACTATTATTTAATATATATTATTTAATTCAATTTTTAATTTAAAATAGAAATAAATATGGTATTAAGTTATTTATTTTGCTTTACATGTCTTTTTACCCTGTTTTTTATTTTTTTTAGATTTTTTTAATTTTTTTGATCTATTTTGTCTAATACTTTTTTTTATATTTAAATTATCTGTGATAAATTTTATAATATTTTCTTTACTTCTATCACCACTATATACTAGTGGTTTTGTAATATCTTTTTCTTTAGATATAAGTAATGTTGGATATCCATCTACTGATTCTAGTAATGGTAAATTACTTTTAGCCTCTTGTGCTGCATCACCGTGTACATCAAATATTTGGGCATCTCCTGTATACATTTTTTTCATATCAAGATATACTTTATCTAAAGTAGGTTTTAATATTTTACAATGACCACATTCTGGATGTGTAACTACTATTAAACAATTTGGTTTAAAATTATTTAAAAAAGTTTGACTATTATTACCACCAATTTTATATACTTTTACCATATATATTCTATAAATAAATTTATTTACAGAATATATATATATGAACTATCTAATTGTTATAACTATATTAAGTTTATTTATAGTATTAGCTGGATTTTCTATTATGCGGAAACCAATGAAAGTTAAAATTAAAGAAGGATTTACTGATAGTGATTGTCCAGATGTTTTAATTCAAAAAGGTAAACACTTATATTTAATAAATAATAAAGTAGCAAAAATACCAGGTAGAAATCCTATTAGATTTAATAATTTAGACGAATATGTTGAATATCTAAAATGGCAACGTTTTGAAGGCAAAAGATGTCCTGTTTTATATTTACAAAATTCATATGATATTCAAGGAAATCTTGTCTATATAAATAGACAATCACCATTTGAAAAAGCTGGAGGAACACCTATTATTTCTGGTCTTAACCTATTTAATAATAATAATCGCTCATTACTTCTAGATGCTACACGAAATAACCCTCCATTTAATAAAAATCTTTATCCTGGGTTTGATCCAAAAGATCAAAATGTTGGCCTAAAAACTCCTTTAGATAAAATGTATCATGCTGATCCGGGAGGCGTTAGTCCTAATCCTATGGATAAAAATTGGGGTGGTGCAAATTATACTGAAAAAAAAGTTGAAGCAGGTGATTATAAAGAAGATGAAGTTAAAATATATATTCCTAATTAAAAAAATCCATCATCACTAGAGGAAGAATCACTATTACTATCATCTGTATCTGAACCTGATGTACTATCAGTATCATCTCCACCAAACCAACTACTACTACCTCCTCCAGCTTTAAGTGCAGCATTTATAGCCGTATCAGCAGATGTTAATTTTTGTAATGTTGCCAATTCAGATGAGGCATCTGAAGTTGAATCTATTTGTTTAATAATCTTTTTTATCTGTTTATCATTTGACTTTTTTAATTCATTTAAATATTTTTTTCCATGACCAGAATCAGAATGGCCTTCTATTATATTATTATATCCTTCTTTAGATTTTTTACATCCACTAAACATTGTTATTAGTATTACTAAAGTTAGTAATACTAAAAGAATAGATACGCAGTTTTTTTTATAAAATTCATTTATATAATTACTACTGAAAAAAATTATAGTAAATACTCTTTTAATCCTGCAATTATATTTTTCCCTATTTTTCTCTCTCCATTCTTAGAAGCTATCTTAAAATTATCCAGGCAAGTTTGATCTTCTTTTAAACAATTTACTAAATTAAAAATATTATAATATTTTTCTATTATTGCACCTGCAACTACTGTACTAATACCAGGAATTTGTGAAATCATAATCTCATTTATATTATCTTTAGTTATATTTGCTTTTTTACTTGTTTTAATAACATTACTATACTTAACATCTCTATTTTCTAATAATTCTTGATTTACAATCTTTTCAGTAGATACTTTGTTATAAAATCTTATTATAAATTCTGCTGTTTCTATAAATCCTGTTGTATTTAAAAGAGAGAAACCTTTTTTTGAAGATATTGAAAGCATTGATGAAAATAGCATTTTTTGACTAGTATCATTTTGTCTATTACAAAAATTCATTATATTACCTTCAATTACATAATATATATTACGATTATTTACATCACATTCTGATAGTCTTAAGGCCTGTTCATTATATCTTCCATCTTTTATACTTGATATTAAGTCACTTAATGATTTTCTCTCAAATATCATTACTGATTGATTATCACTATTTTGAATAACATAGTCTCCTAATTCTAAATTTTCTAAAGTAACATTTTCTATTCTAGATTGTAGTAATGTTATTATTTCTTTAGGTTCTCTATTATCTATAATTAATCGCATTATTATTATAGCTAATAATAATTTTAAATTAAATTATTATTATATATTAATGGATGAAAATGATATGACGTTTCTTGAAAAATCACTAATAAATAATAATAATAAAAATATATCTAATTTAACATTTTATAATATTAATAAAAATAAAATCAGTATTATTGATAACCTTCAATTAACAAAAAAAGATACTAATCTTTTATTAAAACAATTAAAAGATTATCAATATATTGATGAGTTACCTGATCTTGTTGAAGGAAGATATATTCGTTGGATTAATATTATTAATCCATATAATATTAAATTAACTAATGGTGGTATATTATGTGAAATTAAAATAGAAGACTATGTTACATTAGTAATGAAAAATAGAATGAATAGATTTTTTCAAATTAATCTTGATGAAAATTTAATATTTCAAAGGCTAACAGATCAAGAAAAAATTATATTGTATGCAATTGACTTAGCTAATAAATAAGTTTTTATTTTGTATAATAATATTTATATTATATAAATATAATATGAATACCCATGATTATAAAGCATTAAAACAAGGGTTGAGTTTTGGAATTATTTCTAGTACAATGACAGTGCTTGGACTAGTTATAACAATGTGGTCATCCGGTGGAAAAGTTCCAATATTAATTGCTTCAATTTTAGGCCTTTCTATAAGTAATTCTTTTGCTGACGGATTTTCTATATATATAGCAAATTCAGCAACAAAAGATAATAAGATTGCATTAACTTCAGCATTAGTTACTGGTTCAATTGAATTTATTCTTCCTATTATATTTACTATTCCTCTAATATTTTTACCTCTTAAAACCGGTATTTATATTAATATATTATTAGGATTTATTTTAGTTAGTAGTATGGGTTACTATATTTCTATATTAGATAAATTAACTATTGAAAAAACTATAGAAAAAATTCTAATTTATATTGTTGTTCTTATGGCAATTTTATTAAGTACCATGTATAGTGGAAAATATATGCCTGTCTTACAAGCATATGTAACAAAATTAAATAAATATTATACATAAATATATTTAAAATATATTTTAAAATATATTTAAAGGTATTTATATCTTAAAATTTAATATGACAGAAGAAAAGAAAAAAACCGCTATAGGAATCGATTTAGGTACTACTTATTCTTGTGTTGCTGTTTGGCAAAATGATCGTGTAGAAATAATTGCAAATGATCAAGGTAACAGAACAACGCCATCATACGTTGCATTTACCGAAACTGAGCGTATGATTGGTGATTCTGCAAAAAATCAAGCTGCTGCTAATCCAAAAAATACGGTTTTTGATGCTAAGCGACTTATTGGTAGAAGTTTTTCTGACAAATCTACACAATCTGATCTAAAACATTTTCCTTTTACTGTTGTTCCAAAAGACGGTGATAAACCAATTATTGAGGTTGAATATAAAGGTGAACAAAAACAATTTTTACCCGAAGAAATTTCATCAATGGTTTTAGTTAAAATGAAGGAAATTGCTGAAGCATATTTAGGTGAAACAGTAACTGATGCTGTTATTACTGTACCAGCCTATTTTAATGATGCCCAGCGTTCTGCAACAAAAGATGCTGGCAGCATTGCGGGGTTAAATGTTCTAAGAATGATTAATGAACCCACTGCTGCAGCAATTGCATATGGGCTTGATAAAATGAGTGACCAAGAAAAAAATATTCTTATTTTTGATTTAGGTGGTGGTACTTTTGATGTATCACTACTAACACTTGAAGAGGGAATTTTTGAAGTTAAAGCAACTGCCGGTGATACACATCTTGGTGGAGAAGATTTTGATAATCGTCTCGTTTCGCATTTTGTTAAAGAATTTAAGCGTCAAGCTAAAATTGATATTGGAGATAATCCTAGAGCAATGCGTCGCCTAAGAACTGCGTGTGAACGTGCTAAGCGTTCCTTATCATCTACTACCCAAACCTCTATTGAAATTGATTCTCTTGCTGATGGCAAAGATTTCTTTTCATCTATTACACGTGCTCGGTTTGAAGAATTATGTATGGATCTTTTTAGAGCAACAATGGATCCTGTGGAAAAAGTATTAAAAGATGCAAAAATGTCCAAAAATCAGATTGATGAAGTAGTTTTAGTTGGTGGTTCTACACGTATTCCAAAAGTTCAACAGTTACTATCTGAGTTTTTTAATGGCAAAGAACCTTCTAGATCAATTAATCCAGATGAAGCTGTTGCATATGGTGCTGCTGTTCAGGCATCTATTTTATCTGGAAATAAGAGTTCTAAAATTGATGATCTATTACTACTAGATGTAACTCCACTTTCGCTTGGATTAGAAACTTCTGGTGAAGTAATGACTGTTCTTATTCCTAGAAATAGTACTGTACCTACAAAAAAGTCCCAAACTTTTTCTACATTTGCAGATAATCAGCCAGCGGTAACAATTCAAGTATTTGAAGGTGAACGTGCTCGCACTAAAGATAATAATAAACTTGGAGAATTTACCCTAAGTGAAATTCCACCAATGCCTAGAGGAGTTCCTCAGATTGAAGTCTCTTTCGATATTGATTCAAATGGTATTTTAAATGTTACCGCAGTTGAAAAATCAAGTGGTAAAAGTAGTAAGGTAGAAATTACTAATGATAAATCTAGACTTTCAAAAGAAGATATTGAGAAAATGACACAAGATGCCGAATCATATGCTAAGGAAGATGAAGAATTTAGAGAGCGTGTTAATTCTAAAAATAGTCTAGAAGGATATCTTTTTCAAATGAAAAGTATGGTAGATGATGAAAAAACTAAAGATATGTTTAGCGATGAAGATCGAGATAAAGTTAAATCTACTATTGAAGATGCAATTAAATGGCTAGAATCTAATCAATTAGCATCAAAAGATGAATATGATCATAAGAAAAATGAGGTAGAAGAAGTTTGTAAAGAATTAATTAGTAAATTAAGTAGTGGAATGCCTGGTGGAATGCCTGGTGGAATGCCTGATGGAATGCCTGGTGGAATGCCTGGTGGAATGCCTGGTGGAATGTCTGGTGGAATGCCAGGTGGAATGCCAGGCGGAATGCCAGGAGGAATGCCAAATGTTGCTGAAGAAGTAACTAATAATGGTCCTAGTATTGAAGAAGTAGATTAATCTCTAAATAAAATTTCTAACTGTTTCTGTAATATTTTCTGTAATATATCCACCTTCTAATACAATTAGTATCTGTTTATTATAGATTTTTAATTTATCATAAACACATTTATAAAATTTTGTAGAACAATTCATAATATTAAAATTATCACCCTCAATTATATCACACCCCATTGATATAATATATATGTCAGCATTAAAGGCCTCTATATATTTCATTTTTTCATCTAATTTTGCAAGATACTCTATATCACCACTTTTTGCTGGCATATTTACATTTATAATATTATTTGCAACAAGTATTTTTTCATCACCAGATTTTGGATAAAATACACCATCATAATAATGGAAATCAATAAATAAACTATTCTCATAATTTTTTATTAATTCTTCTGTACCATTTCCATGATGTAAATCTAAATCAATAATACATACCTTTTTATTTTTTTTAATATAGTATTGAGATAATAAATAACTCCAATTTAAATAACAAAATCCACTTACTGAATCGTGTGAACAATGATGTCCTGGAGGTCTTGTTATAAACATTACATCTTCACCATCATCATTTAATAATGCATAACTAAGAGTAGATAACATATTAATTAGTATATCATGAGTATTTTCATGAATAGATGTATCTGTACAGTCTTCATTAAAATATCCATACCTAGTATCAAGACTAGATATATCTGAATCACACATTTGACAAAGCATTTTTTTACATATAATATTTTTCCAAGAACAAAATTTACAATTAGCCAATTCTATCATCTTTATTTTTAGCAATATATTACTAACATATTGCTGATTTTTTATAGATAAACCTTCATATAGAATTGAAAAATCTGTTTTATCAATTATAGTGAGTATTGATTGTTCTTTTACTAGTTTAATAACACTTGATAAACGCTCGGGTATTTCTAATTGTGAAACTGTTTTATGCATATCTTGATGTGCGTTAGTAAAAAATTTCATGTTTGACTAATTATATTTTTAACATATAATAAAAATCAATTTTTTATTACTTATATATATATGTCGGAAACATTTATTAAAAATATAAAAGAAATTGGAGTTAAGATTAATATAGATAAAGATATACAAACTAAATTAGCTGTAAAAGATGATAAAATAGATTATAAAAATGTAAATGAAACAGTTAAAGATATATATGAAATAAATTATAAAGGTAGTAGTTTATATTTTATTGAAACCAATAACTATTTTATAATTTTTGATACTTTAGATAGTCTCTTATCAGATCCTGTAGATTTAGGTTATTATATTATACCATCTGGAATTAAAACTGGTTTTGAATTTTCTGAATGTATTTCTTTATTATATACAAAAGCAACAAATATAATACATATTGATTATATCAAATCATTACCTAAATGTAAATTTGGTGATTTAGATAAATTAGAAAAAGGTACAGAAAAAATTTTTAGTAAATTATTTGGGATTTTAAAAAAATTAGACTTTACTGGTAAAATTATATTAGATGATATGGCTACTACAACTGATAGTAATAATATAAAATTAGCGGACTTAAGAATTACATATAAAGATTTATCAGAAGTATCAATATATCAATCATTAGGATTTAAAATTAATCCAAAAAATTATGCTGAAGCCGAACGAATTAATAAAAACATAAAAGAATTAATATCTCATAAATTTCCAGGTTTAACAGTTAAATTTCCAATTGCTAGTACAGATAAACAAGAAGTTAATGCAAAAGATGTATATAAAACTTTAGAAAAAGAAATTAAAAAGGAAAATCTTTATAAAACTTTAGAAGATATGGTATTACAATTTCCTCAAGATGTAAAATATAACAAATTATATCAATCTGCTGGAAAAAAAACTAAAAAATCTAAAAAATCTAAAAAAACTAAAAAATCTAAAAAATCTAAAAAAACTAAAAAATCTAAAAAAACTAAAAAACGTAAAATGACCAAAAAAAGATAATTTATTATATTAAATTATTATGATCAATTATAATAATTTAATTACACAACTAAAAAATAATTATTTAATTAGTTTACTAATAGTTATAACTATTTTGATAATATTTTTTTTATTATACTATTACTATATGATAAACCAAGTTAAACGTGTTGTTGTTTTTGATTTAGATGAAACAATTGGTTGCTTTCAGCAATTAGGTATTTTTTGTGATGCTATTGAAAAATTATATAAAAAAAAACTTACAAGAAAAGAATTTATGCATATTCTAGACCTATATCCAGAATATTTTAGACCAAATATATTTAATGTTATGAAATTTTTAAAAGAAAAAAAAATTAAAGGTGATCTATACAAAGTATGTCTCTATACTAATAATCAAGGTCCCAAAGAATGGGCCAGACGCATTTGTCTCTATTTAGATAATAAAGTAGACTATAAATTATTTGATAATCATATTGGTGCTTATATTGTTGATGGTATACAAGTTGAACCTCAACGTACAACTCATGATAAAACTGTTAATGATTTTTTAAGAACTACTAAATTAGGAAATAAAACACAGATATGTTTTATTGATGACTTATACCACGAAAAAATGGATAACGATAATGTTTACTATGTTCATATTGAACCATACAGTGTACTTCTACCTATAAATTTACTTGTTCATAGATTTTACAATAGTAATATTGGTATGTCATATGATAGTTTTAATAACTATATTCATAAATTTATGAATAGATATAATATGTCAGAATTAGAAAAAGATAGTAAAAGAAATTTTGATCATAAGTTAAATGGAAAAGAACTAATGGAACATCTTGAAAATTTTTTATATCCAATTAATAAATCTACCCGCCGTAATAAATATCAAACTAACAATAAAACTATTAAACGATAAATCTATTTTATTAATTACTTTTCTAGATCCACACTTTCTAATTCACCTAATAATTGACTGTCATCACTACTATTTTCATCACTTGCTTCATTTATTGTTCCTGATGAAGAATTATATATATCTAATGAACGTGCACTACTATCGGTAGCATCCACATATTTTGGCATCCAAAAATATGGAATAATATGTTCTTGATCTGGATATACTTGTTCAAAAATAGTTCTATAATATAATTGTTCCATTGTTTCAGGCGAATTATGTGTATATACTTTATCTAAATCGTATTTTACTTTAGTCTGTTTTGATACTAATTCATCTATAATTGTATACCAAGATCTCTCTTTGCTACTTACCCCATCACTAAATGCCTCTTTTTTTCTCCATAATACTTCTTTTGGTAAATAATCTTTATCAAATGCTTTTCTAAATAGATATTTTTCTTGTTTTTTATTTAGACTGAATCGATATTCAACTGGAATAGAAAGATAAAATGTAACAAAATCTCTATCTAAAAATGGAGTACGTGGTTCTAAACCTTGGGTGGAAATAGATCTATCAGATCTTAAAACATCAAAATATTGAATATTTTTAAGTAACCGTTTACATTCACAATCAAACTCTAGTGCATCTGGTGCATGATTCATATAGAGATACCCACCCATTAATTCATCACTGCCATCACCATTAAATATAACCTTTGCTTCTGATGATTCAGAAATATATTGTGAAATTAATAAGTTACCAACACTAGCTCTAACAGTTGTTGTATCATAACTTTCAATATTTTCAATTACAGAAGGAATAAATGCAAAAAAATCTTCTTCTGACACAACTACTTCTGTATGATTTGATCCTATATGTTTTGCTACTAATCTAGCATATTTTAAATCTTCTGAACCTTCTAGTCCAATACTATATGTTGATAATGGTTTATTATAAATTTTACTAACTATAGCAGCTACAATACTACTATCTAATCCACCAGATAGTAAACAAGCAATTGGTCTATCTGTGGTAGTAACTCGCTTGTAGACTGCCTCACAAAATATATCATGAATATTTTGTAAAATTGTGCTTTCTTCCATATCTTCATTTGGTGGATTAATTCTAGATAAATGAAAATTAGCAAATTTAACAGTTTTATTAATTGACCACTTATCATTATCAAATTCTAAAATCATATAACTACCCGGATCAAATAGATTAATCTTATAATTATCTTTACCCTTATAACCAAATTCATTAATATCTCTACTAAAAATATGTAATTGCTTCATTTCTGACGAAAATCCTAACATTTTATTTTCTTCTGGATTATTTCCTGAAAGATAAAATAATGGTCTTACGCCAAATTGATCTCTAGAAACATAAATTTTATTAATGTCATAATCAATTAAAATAAATGCAAATACACCATCTAATGCATTTACTGTATAATCAATACCATATTTTTCATACATATAGATAATACATTCACAATCTGAATTTGTTACTGGTTTAACATCCATAATTTCATACAAACGTTTATAGTTATATATTTCTCCATTACATATTAATACTTTATTATTAAATTTTATAGGTTGATCTGACTTTTTATCTAATCCATTAATTGCTAATCTATAAAATGCTAAAAAAATATCATTATTAATATCAATCTTATATGAATCTGGCCCTCTATGTTGACCTTTTTGAGCCTGTTCACCTATAAAATTACTTGTTAATTTAGTATTATTATAATTTAATAATCCAAAAATTCCACACATATAATATTATTATAAATTAAATCTTTAGATTTGTTTTATTATAAGAGTATAAATATATGAGTAATTCAACAATTAATGGTAATTTATGTACAGATCAATTAGTTAATGAAATTAATGAACGAATTTTAGCAAGAACTATGACTAGTGGTAATATAGAGGTATTAATATCACATCGCCCACAATCTACACTATATACTCGTCCTCTCAATAATAGTATTCCTCCTGGACCTCCTTGTAAACCTAGAGTTCTTAAGTATAATTCTGATCCAAAAAAAAATTTTTTACCTTGCACCAAAGGTGGAAGTTGGAGTCAATATAATCAAAATATAGATAAAGAATCAATTCTAAGAAATCAAATCTATGCATTACAAAATGCACCACAAGCTAAATATGTTCCTAATAGTACCAGTGATTTATATAATTCAACAATTCCAAAATCACAAACTAGTACGGCACAAGGATTATATCCTAATTTACCAACATCAAATGCTGAATATAATATTTGGGGATTGCAACCAACATTAAATAGAGAAGCTAGATACCAATTTTTACAACCACCAGTAAATTTAGGAAATAAATTATTTAATAATGATACGCGGCAAGAAATAAAAGATAAATGATATTTATATATTATGGATGAAGAATATATAAATAAAATTACTTTAGAATATCTGTTAAATCCGAATATGTTATTAAAAAAAAATAAAACTATACTAGATTGTAATTTAGACAAAGATATTAAATTTTATCGAAAAAGAATAAACCAAATGACGAAAGATATGATAAAGGGTAATTTTCCTAATAGTGATCTAAAAATGATATTTGAAAATTATACATCTGAATTAATTTATTATTTTAAGCAACAAGATACCAAAGATATTTATCAAGAAGAATATCAAGATCTAAGTTTAAATAAAATAAAAGATGATAATAGTTTAGCTAATAATATTGAAATTGAATCTATAGATAATATATTGCTTAGTGGTAAAAATAATCTAGTTCCTAGTTTAGAAAAATTTGTTAAAAAAATTAGTATTACACCCGATAATCATATTATACCACAAAAAAAAAATATTAATATAAAAGATCCAAAACTTCGAGTTAAGGGCGTAAAATCTAATACTAACAAAGAATAATCTTGCATAATTATAAGATGGTTGGTAGAACAAGAAAATATAAAGAAATAAAGAAATATAAACAAACAAAAAAGAAACGTGAAAAACCATTTAAAAAATTAAATTGTAGCCCAAATAAAAAATTATCTTATACCTGCTATTCTCCTAATAGTTTATTAAAATTAAAACAAGAATGGAATAAAGATAATCCTGATAAAAAAATTTACACAAATAATACGTATGAAATATGGGAACATCTTAAAGATAATATGAATAAAAATTGTAATAATGAAAAATGTTGGTTAAAACAAGATTTTATATCAGATAATTTAGATAATTCTCTTACCAAATATACTTTTGCACCCAATGCACCTCCTACCTGGAAAAAAAATCCAAATGAATGGTTAAATAGTAATGATTTAATTAATGTAATGAAACAATATGAAAAGAAATATACAAATTTTAAATTTATTGGACCATCTCCTATTGATTTTAACAAGAAAAAAATGTTTGGACAGTGTGTATGGAATGATTTATGTAATTTTAATCTTAAAAATCTTTTACATAAAGGTATTACTAAAATTGGTATTATATTAAATACAGATCCTCATTATCTCAGTGGATCACACTGGATTTGTATATTTATTAATATGGAAAAAGACTATATTTATTATTTTGATAGTAATGCTGATAGAACTCCTCGACAAGTTAGAAAGTTTTTAAATAAAGTATCTAATCAAGCTAAACGATTAAATATTAATATTAAAGAATATATTAATACTACCGAACATCAAAAAGGTAATACTGAATGTGGAATGTATGTATTATATATTATAATTACATTACTGACAACAAATATAGAACCTTATTTTAGTAAACGAATTTCTGATAAAGAGGTAGAAAAACTCAGAAAAATATTTTTTAATAATTAATATAAAAATAAAATTATCTATTTTTATATATGACTAAAACGGAATTTTTATCTATTAAGAATAAAGCAATGATATGGCAACTATTAATGGAAGCAAATGCATTTATAAATATACCTGATAAATATTTTGATAAGTTCAAATCAGTATACGAACAGATTATTAAAGAAATTTCAAATTTATCTGATATTTCACTCACTGATCGTAATAAAATGTTAATGAGTAAAATGCTAGAAAAAATTAAATACTTTAGTAATGAACATATTCAAAAACCTTTACAAGAGATTAAAATTAAAGTTAATGAAGAATTTGAAAATAAAAAACAAGAATTTATACAATTAGTAAATCATAATAAACCTACTGATATATCATTTAATGAGAGTATTGATAAACCATTTGATAATACAGAATTAAATTCTAAATTAAATGAATTAATTAGTGATAGATCTTATGATACTTTACCACCATTACCTAATCCACCTAAAACCCAAAATGTAAATAATAATATTATAAGTAAAGAAGAAACTAGTTCTAAAGAAGAAACTAGTTCTAAAGAAGAAACT
>TARA_B110000027_G_scaffold109769_1_pt1 | contig 29205 bp, 27 predicted proteins | sample TARA_B110000027 | Tara Oceans TARA_B110000027 (sample SAMEA4397101) | marine metagenome | biome: Polar Biome; feature: [SRF] surface water layer (ENVO:00010504); material: water (ENVO:00002006), including particulate matter (ENVO:01000060) such as... | depth 5 m
ACTAATAGCTCAATTGGCTTGATTTATGCACTGAAAAAAATTTTTAAAACTATCTCATTGACACATAAACATTAATTGCAATAAATATGAAAATATCTCATGTCAGAAAGGCATTAAATAATGAGTAATAAAAAAATTGTAAAAAAAATAATTGATGATTTTCTCTCAAAGAAAGAAGGTAAGTCAATTTTAAAAGATATAGAAAAAAAAAAAATGGTTGATGAAGGATTGATTGACTCATTAGATATTTTGACAATTGCATCTGATATTGAAAAAAAAACTAATAAAAAAATAGATATTTCAAAATCAAAAAATTATAATAAATTTAATAATTATAAAGATCTAATTAACATTTAATCAAGTGAAACTTCATCATATTGGGATAGTTTGTGCTGAAAGTGACATAAGTAAATTTTTTTTTAGACCTAGGAAAAAATTTATTTACCATGATAAAGTTCAGAAAAATAAATTAATAATTGAACATAATCCTTTCAATAACTTATGGATAGAATTTGTAATTCCAAAAAGTGAAAAATCTACTGTCTACAAGTATTTGAGTAATAATGGTCCAGGTGTCCATCATTTTGGATATGAAACCAAAAATCTTCAAAATCAAAAAAAGATTTTGAGTAAAAAAAAAGGATTTTTGTATATTAATTCCTTTAAAACAAATATTACTTGCTTTGGCGGCAAGCTTGAAACAATGTTTTTTTTTAACAATAATTTTTTCATAGAATTACTAAAAAATGTCGAAAAAAGATAATATCTTTATAGAAAAAATTATTAAAAATTATAAAAATAATCCTGATAAAAAAATTATTTCTGATCATAAAAAATCATTAACATATTCTCAATTAATTAACTTAGCTTTATCTAATTCTAGAAAGATTAAAGAAATCAAGTCAGATTTTATTCCAATAATTGTTGAAAGAAATGTAGACACTGTTGTTGCTATATTATCTGTAATTTTTTCAAAAAAAATATTTTGCCCAATTTCAAATAAATTTCCAAATGAAAGAATAGATTTATTTCTAAAAATTTTAAAATGTAAATTTTTAATTAATTGTTCAGATAAAAAGTTTAATGATAAAAATGAGCTAAAAATTGACTATAAAACTAAAGAAAATTTTTACAATTTTCATTTAAGTGATTTTGATGAAACATTTTATCTGCTGTTTACATCTGGCACAACAGGCATTCCTAAAGGTGTAAAACTCTCATTTAAAAATGTTTATAATACTATTATTTGGTCTAGTAATTATCTTAATTGGAAAAATCACAAAATTGGAATTGCAACTGAATTTTCATTTGATATTTCAATGTTTGATTTATTTTCAGGTCTATATTATTCAACACCAATATACATTTTTCAAAATCCTTCAAATCCCTTTAAAAGTATTAAAGAAATAAAAAAAAATAAAATTACTTCTATCTTTTCTGTGCCAACATTTTTTTCTAATTTTGTAAGATACAATCTAATAAAAAAAAGTTTTTCTCCGTTAAGAAGAATCATATCTGGAGGAGATTTTTTTTCAAATAAAGATATTTTATCTTGGAGAACAAATCACCCAAGAACAGATCTTTTCAATGTTTGGGGTCCAACAGAAACTTCTATTGTGAACACTATGTATAAAGTTCAAAAAAAAGATATTCAAATATTAAAAGAAAGTAAAAGTATTCCAGTTGGAACATCTCACCCCATGATGAGATTGAAAATTTTAAAAAATAAAAAAGAAGTTCAAAAAGGTAAAATTGGGGAAATTTGTATGCTTGGTGATTGTGTTAGTCAGGGATATATAGGTCATAATAAAAATTCAAAAAATTATTTTCAATATAATTCAAAAAGAGCCTATTTAACTGGAGATTTAGGGTATTTGGACAAAAGAAATTATCTACACATTATAGGAAGAAAAGACAATACTATAAAAGTTTCAGGCTATAGAATTGATGCGTTAGAAGTTGAAAGTATTGTGAATATGAATTTTGATGTAACTAACAGCTGTTTACTTAAAACAAGCCTTTGTGATATCAACATTTTAAGCTTGGTTATTGAATCAAATAAAAAAATTAATCATGAAAAAATTGTTAATTTCCTAAAAAAAAAACTACCAAGCTATTCTCTTCCTAAGAAAATAATCTCGTTAAAAAAATTTCCTTTAAATCAGAATAATAAAATAGATAGAAATAAATTAAAAAAACTATTAAATGAAAAATAAATCTCTAATTCTAATAATTGGGGAGTCTACTGGATTAGAGTGTTTTAAGAACCTTATAAAATTAAATTATTTTAAAATATTTTTAGTCGTTAGTGTAGATTTTAATTATCACAATATTATTAAAAAAATATGTAAAAAAAATTATATTAATTTTCAAACATCTTCTCATTTTAAAAAAAATTTCCATAAAATTAATTTTACAAAAAATCAGAAATATATTCTCTTAAGTATTTTTTCGAATTTAATTTTAAAGAAAATTTTTTTAAGAAAGTTTGATGGAAGAGCTTACAATCTCCACCCAGGTCTATTACCTTATTACCCTGGAAAAAATTGTGTTTCAGGAGCATTGTATAATGATGAAAAAGAGACTGGTGTTAGTTTACATTTAATTAAGGAAGAAATTGATACTGGTGCAATTATAAAAAAAATAAAAATTAAAATTTTAAAAAGTGACAATTTAATAACAATTATGTTTAAATTGAAATTAATTGGTATAAAAATTATAATTAAATTTATAAAGAATGCATATTTAAACAAAAAACTTTCTTTAAAAAAAAATACAGTACATTTAAAAAAAAATTTTCCAAAAAAAATACCAAATAATGGCTTAATAAGTTCTAAAATAAAATATAATGATTTTAATAACTTAGTGAGAGCAAGTTATTTTGGTCCCTTTAGAAATACTTGGGGTGAATTATATTTTAACCATAAACATAAAAAAAAATATATTGTTAGAGTTATAAGTAATTTTAACATTAGCAAAAAAAAATTTTATGATTTTGGATTTATAGAAAAATTAAGTAATAATAGATACTATTTAAGAGTCGAAAAAAAAATAATTGAGGTTTTGACAAAATAAATGATCAAAGAATTAGATAACATTTTTAAAAAAACCAATATTTATGAAGCTAATTATGTTTATATATATAGTGATTTTAGAAATTTTTTTAAATTTTGTGAAAGTGACCCAAAAAAAAACGCTAAATCATTTTTAGAACTTTTTACTAAAAAAAAAATTACATGTATAATACCGGCATTTTCTTATACTACTTCGGGTAAATTTAGCGTTGAAGAGACCAAATCAAAAGTTGGTTTTTTAGCAAATTTTATAATCAATAATTTTAAGCATGAGAGGTCTGAGCATCCTTTGTTTTCATTTGTATCGATTGGAAAAAACAATAAAATTGTTTGTAATGTAGGAAAATCTGCTTTTGGTAAAAATAGTGTTCATTCGAGACTGTATAAGAAAAAAACTTTTTTTTTAAATCTATTTAGACCTTTAAAAGATGGTAATACTTTAGTTCATCATATTGAACAAATAAACGATGCTAAATATAGGTTTGATAAAAGTTTCAACACTAAAGTATATAAACGCAAAAAAATATTTGGTTCAAATTACAGGGCTTATGTAAGAAAATTGATCAATAGTAAGGATCATATTTTTACATTTAAAAAAATATACAAAGATTTAATTAAACAAGATTTTATTAAAGAATTTAATCACAAAAGTTCTAAAATTTTTGTATATGATTATGTTAAATTTTATAATTTTCTAAAAAAAAAATATAAAAAAAATAGATATATTTTTATTAAAAAATAGTGTTCACATTTAGGGAGTTATAGTGGAAAATAGATTAATTTGTACAGCAAATGAAGAACTTATCTGCAAAAATAAAAAGAACATTTTTATTAGTGACTGGTGTTTACAAGATAATTCTGTAAAAAAAAAAATTTTAAATTTAGATTATGAAATTTGTAGCTACCATTATAACCATAATCAAAAAAAATTAAAAAGTGATTGGACTTATCTTAATGATCTTTATGAAAGAGTAATGATAGCTTTAACTTTGAAATTGAATGAATATCATAAAAAAAATTTTTCAAGAAAATATTGGGAAATAATCGTTGGGCCAACAATTGTACAATTATTGAGTATTTTTTGGGATAGGTGGGAAACTATTATTCATCTTAAAAAGAATTTCAAAATAAATGAGGTTGCTATTTTAAGATATAAATTATCTAATTGTTTGCCAAAAGATTTTGAAGATTTATTTACAAATAAGCTTGATGATCACTACTGGAATAATTGTATTTTTTCTGAGATTTTAAAAGATAGTTTTAAAATTAAGATCATGGAAATTATACCAAAAAAAAATAAAGGTTTAAAATATAATAAAAAAAATCAGAATATAATTTCATATTTAAAATATTTCATTGATTTTTTCTTGGGAAAAATTATTAAAGAAAAAATATTATTCTATAAATTCTCAAAAAAAAAAAATTTAAATTATATAATTAAAAAATTTAGACTTTCTCGTTTTTATTATGAATTTTCCAAACAAATTTCAACAAAAAAAAAAATTGAAAGGAAAAATATTAATTTAGATATGGACTCTAAAAATTCTTTTGAGGAAATGTTAAATAGAAAATTATTTAATTTTATACCCATTTCTCATTTAGAATTATTTGAAGACATAAATGTTTATTTAAATAAGATAAAAATTAAACCCAAATATATAGTCACAACTTACGGACATGTTATTAATGATTTGTTTAAAATTTGGACAGCTGAAAAAATAGAAAAAAAAATATCAAAAATTGTTATCTGTAGTCACGGAGGAACATTTGAAGATAAAATTAATTTTAACTCATGGATGAATATATCAGATAACTTTATTACTTGGGAAAAAAAAACAAACATTAAATGCATACAATTACCTCCAACTTATTCAATAGAAAAAAAAAATATTGTAAAAACAAAAAATAAACAAATTTTATTTTGTACCGCAAATACAAATCTCTATAATTATAGAATTCAAGATTATATAATAAGCTCTCAAATGAAGACTTATGTAAGTTTTTGGAAAGAATTTATAAAAAGATTAAATTATAAAACCAGAAATATTTTAATCATCAGACATATCCCAAATATTGATCCCTGGCATTTAAAGGAAGAATTTGAAAAAATTTTAGGAAATAATGCCATATCCAAAAAAAAGAAATTTTTAGATGAAGTAAAAAATTCTAAAATCATAATTCATACAGCTCTACAAACAACTTTTTTCGAGAGTATGTTGGCAGGTGTCCCAAGTGTAGTTTTATTAAAAGAAGACATGTGGAATTTAAGTAAAAGTGGAAGAGAGATCTATAAACTATTAAAGAAAAATAAAATTATATTTAAGGATATTGAGTCTCTTATTGACCATTTAAATAATATAGATCAAGACCCATTATCATGGTGGAATAGCAAAAATATATTAATTGTAAGACAAAAATTTCATGAACAATTTTGCAATTATCAAGATGATAATAAGTGGAATAATTATTTTTTAGATTTAAATTAAAAACAGCCTATTTTAATTTTATCAATAGTTGATTTATAAAAAGTCACATTTTTTCTTTTATAATATGGTTTAAATCCCAATTTTTTAAACATCTTAATCGATGCTAAGTTTTTGTTTGATATACCACAACTAATTTTTGTTTTTTTGGTAATTTTGCCAAAAAAAATACATGCATTGCCAGTAAAAATATGAGATATTTTTTTTTTTAAAAAATTTTTATCAAAGATAAAAATACCAACTGTTGGAACATTTGTATTAACTTTTTGAAAACCTGATGTTCCTATTAATTTATTTTTGAAAAAAAAACCAAATAAAATTTTTTTTTTTGAAATTTTTATTCTTCTTATATAAGCAATTTGTTTTACTAAATCTTTATTTTTATAGAGGATAAATCTACTTTTATTAATATATTGAAGGTATTCATGATTAACGTGGTTTGGAGCAAGACATTTAACTTGTATTATTTTTTTTTTAATTTTAAATATGTGTGAACTTGCAGTAAACATTTAGTAAAAATTTATCATAAAAAATATAACACTATATTAATTAATACATGACTGGAAATAAAATATATAATTTAGCTAAAAAAATTTGGAGTTATGACAGAAGTTTAACTGGTAATGGTGTGAGAAAGACTCTAGACGAGTTTAATAAAATCTTTAGTGGATTGAAAATTATCGAGGTAAAATCTGGTACGAAAGCTTTCGATTGGGTAATACCTGAAGAATGGAATGTAAATAATGCTTACATCATAGGTCCAAATAAAAAAAAAATATGCGAATTTAAAAAAAATAACTTACATCTTATTGGATATTCTATACCGGTAAATAAAACATTAAGTCTGAAAGATCTTTCTAAAAAATTATACTCAGATAAAAAAAATAAAAATGCTATTCCATATCGTACAAGTTATTATAAAAGGGACTGGGGTTTTTGCATATCAGATAATGAAAAAAAAAAATTAAAAAAAGGAAATTACAGAGTTTTCGTTGACTCTAAGTTAGATAAAAAAGGATCCATGACTTATGGAGAAATTTTTATTAAAGGAAAATCCGATAAAGAAATATTTTTTTCATCATATATATGTCATCCTTCATTAGCTAATAATGAGCTATCTGGACCATGTTTGCTAATTCATTTAGCAAAAGAAATTGCAAAAAAAAATAATAATCTTTCTGTTAGAATTGTCTTTATTCCAGAAACAATTGGTTCAATTTATTATTTAAGTAAAAATTATAAAAAAATGAAAAAAAAAATTAAATTTGCTTTTAATATCACTTGTGTGGGTGACTCTCGAAATTATTCATTTATTCCCTCAAGAAAAAATAATACTAATAATGATCATTTAACAAGACACATTTATAAATATTATACAAAAAAATTTAAAGAATATTCATGGAATGACAGAGGTAGTGATGAAAAAAATTACTGTTCTCCAGGAATAGATTTGCCTATGTGTACAATAATGAGATCTAAATTTGGAGATTACAAAGAATATCATACTTCTGATGATAATTTAAATAAAGTTGTAAATACGAAGGGTTTAAATGATAGTTTTAACTTAATTACAAAATTACATTATACAGCTGATAATTTTTCATACCCAAAAGTAAAATTTTTAGGCGAACCTTTTCTATCTAAAAGAAATTTATATCCTCACATAGGAGCTGATATTTTGCCAAAAAAAATTATGTTGATAAAAAATGTTTTAACATATAGTGATGGATCAAATTCTATTATAGATATTGCAAATAAATGTAAAACTCCTGTATTGGAAATAATTTCTATTATTAATGAACTAAAAAAAAATGAGTTATTAAATGTTTAAAAATCAAACTATATTAATTACTGGTGGCACAGGTTCTTTTGGCAAGAAATTTGCTAAAAAAATAATTACAAATTATGGACCAAAAAAAGTTATTATTTTTTCAAGGGATGAACTCAAACAATTCGAAATGAAAAATGATAAAATATTTCAAAAAAAATGTGTCAGGTTCTTCTTGGGAGACGTACGAGATCTACAAAGATTAAAAACAGCATTTGAAGGTGTCGATATAGTTGTACATGCTGCAGCTTTAAAACAAGTTCCAGCAGCCGAATATAATCCAACGGAATATATAAAAACTAATATTAATGGAGCTGAAAACATAATTCAAGCCGCAATAAGCTGTAATGTTAAAAGGGTTATTGCGCTATCAACAGATAAAGCTGTAAATCCAATTAATCTATACGGAGCAACAAAACTTGTATCAGATAAGCTTTTTATAGCCGCAAACAATATTGTTGGTAAAAAAAACATAAGATTTTCAATCGTCAGATATGGTAATGTCTCCGGATCTAGAGGATCTGTTTTGCCATTTTTTCTAGAACTTAAAAAAAATGGAAAACCTTTTTTATTAACCCATAAAGATGTGACACGATTTTGGATAACTTTAGATGAAGGTGTAAGTTTTGTAATAAACTCTCTAAAAAGAATGCAAGGAGGAGAAATATTTATTCCTAAATTACCTGCAATTAAAATTATTGACTTAGCAAAAGCAATTGATGAAAAAAATAAGATTGAAATTATTGGTCTAAGAGAATCTGAAAAAATACATGAAGCATTGATTTCTTCTGATGATAATAGAAATGTTTTGGAGTTAAAAGATTGTTTTGTTATCAAACCTTTAGAATTTAATTTTAGTAAATCTCGCAATAGATTAAAAGGAAAAATAGCAAAAAGTGAATATTATTTTACTTCAAATAACTCCGATTTTTTATCAATCAAAGATATAAAAAAATATATAAATAAATTGTGATTTTATCTAAGCTTGTATTAGGAGGGGCTAATTTTGGGCAGATTTATGGTATTGATAAAAAAAAAATCAATGAACAGGAAATAAAAAAAATATTTAGATATTTTAAAGATAAAAATAAAAAAATTATAATTGATAGTTCACCTAGTTATGGGAATTGTGAAAATATATTGGGAGAAATAAAATTTCAAAATTATTTGATAATAACTAAAATAAAAAATTTACCAAAAAAAATTAGCGAAATTAAAAGATTTATTGAAAATTTTATTTATCAATACAAAAAAAAGACAAAAAAAAATATTTATGCAATTCTCTTACATGATGAAATGGAACTATCTAATATTAAAAGATTAAGATACATCGTAAAGATATTGGAAATGATTAAAAAAAAAGGAATTATAAGAAAATATGGTTTTTCGATTTATAATTATAACAAATATAAAAAAAATATATTAAAGACGAAACCCGACATATTGCAATTCCCTATAAATTTGATTGATGATAGGATTAGTGAAACTGATTTTAAGATTTTAAAAAAGAGGAATATATTATTGTATGCACGATCTGTTTTTTTACAGGGACTTTTATTAAAGAATTATAAAAATTTACCAAAAAAATTTTTAAAATTTAAGAGTGTTTGGAAAGAATATGATAATCAATTTAAAAAAGTTGGCTTAAATAAATTTGAAGCTTGTTTAGGAAAAATTGTATCAAATAAATATATAGATAAAATTATTATAAGTTTTAATTCTCTTAATCAATTAAAAGAAATAGAGAAGTTGAAGAAAGTAAATAAAAATTTTTTTTTTCCTAAATTAAAAAAAAATCAAAAATGTTTTTTGATTAATCCTTATAGATGGTAAAATGATTTCCGCAATTGTGCAAGCAAGAGAAGACTCATCAAGACTTCCTAATAAAGTTCTTAAAAAAATTATCAATAAAGAAAATTCAATATCTTTAATTATTAAACGACTTAATAAATCCAAATATATAAAAAAAATTATAATAGCTGTCCCTCATGAGTCAAAAAAATTTGATTATTTAAAAAAAAAATTTAAAAATATTGAATTGTTTAAAGGAAAAAAGCATAATGTATTAGATAGATATTACAGTGCTGCTTCTTTCTTTAATGTTACTACAGTAGTTAGAATTACATCTGATTGTCCACTTATAGATTTTAGATTACTAGATAAAATGATTAAAAACTTTAAAAAATTAAAGGTTAATTATTATTCAAATTGTATTTCGAGAACTTTTCCAGATGGTTATGATATTGAGATTTTTGATTTTAAATCTTTATTTTTTGCTTATAAAAATGCAAAAAGTCTCTATGATAAAGAGCATGTAACTTCTTATCTAATGAAATCAAAAAAAATTAAGAAAAGTAACTATATTGTTAGTCCAAATTTATATTTTTTAAGATGTACCTTAGATGACATCAACGATTTAAAATTTATTAGAAAAATATACAGATTCTTTGCTCCCAAAATTTATTTTGGGTATGAAGATTTTAAAAAACTTTTTTATAAAAATCCAAATTTTTTTATTACAAAATGGAAATGAACAATTACAAAACTTGGTTAAAAGCCCTCAAGATTATACCAGGTGGCAACATGCTAATATCAAAAAGGCCTCCAGAAAGTCTGATTAAAAAATATCCAATTTATTTTTCAAAATGTAAAGGTTCTTATATTTGGGATCTAAATGGTAAAAAATATCTAGATATGTTTCTGATGGGAGTAGGCACAAATATTCTTGGTTATAATAACGAAAAAGTCAACAAAGCTGTAAACAAAGTTATTAAAACAGGAAATATGTCATCTCTAAATTCACTTGAAGATTATAAACTGGCAAAGGAACTGATAAAAATTAATAAGTGGGCTGGCATGGTTAAGTTTGCAAGAACAGGAGGAGAAGCAAATGCCATAGCTGTAAGAATTGCTAGGGCCTCAAACAAAAAAGATATAATTGTTTTTTGTGGGTATCATGGGTGGCACGATTGGTATTTGTCAGCAAATTTATCAAACAAAAAAAACTTAGACTCACATTTATTTCCTAATTTAAGATCTTCTGGTGTGCCAAAAAATTTAAAAAATACATCAGTAGGATTTAAATTTAATGATAGTAAGGATTTAATTAAAATTTTAAAAAAATTTAAAAATAATATATCAGCAATTAAAATAGAAATTCAACGAACAGTACCTCCAACTCAAGAATTTATTAAAACAATTAAAAATATTCAAAAAAAACTAAAAATTCTGATAATAGTAGACGAATGTACATCTGGCTTTAGAGAAAGATTTGGTGGTTTATACGAAAAGTTTAATATTGTGCCAGATATAGCAATCTATGGAAAGTCACTTGGAAATGGTTATCCAATCACCGCTGTTGTTGGAAAAAAAAATATAATGAAATTTGCGGAGAAAACTTTTATTAGCAGTACATTTTGGACTGATAGAATTGGAACCGCAGCTGCTATTGAAACTCTCAAGATTATGAAAAAAGAAAAAAGTTGGAAAAAAATTTCAAATACAGGAAAAAAAATTAAAAAAGAATGGAACAAAATTGCAAAATCAAGTAAAGTTCCTCTTGAAATATCTGGTTTAGATGCAATGCCAAAATTTGAAATAAAACATAAAAATAATGACTTTTATAAACAATTTATTGTCTTGGAAATGTTGAAAAAAAAAATTCTAGCTAAAAACATCATTTATATAAGCACCGCTCATTCAAAAAAACAAATTGATAACTATTTACAAAATCTGCAAAAAATTTTTAATAAAATTGGAAACGATATATCTGATAAAAAAAATAACAAATTATCAAAAAAAATTTTTAATAATAAAAAAGAAATTTCAATAAAAAGATTAAATTAATTTAATGAAAGAAGACTATCTAAAAATAATTAATGAAGTTGAAAATGTAAGAAAAAAAAATAATAAGAACTGGATGGATATTTTAAGAGTTGCTTTTTCATCCGATCCAAAAAAAACTGCAAAAATTTTTTCTAGGATTTATAGAGATGATAAATTAATTTCTAAACTTGCAAAAAAACTCACTAAATAAACAAAAATGATTAGGATAGGTGATAAAATAATTTCACAAAAAACATCTCCTTTTCTGATAGCAGAAATATCTGCAAACCATAAAGGCTCATTAAGTAGAGCAATTAATCTTATTAAATTAGCGGCCCAATCAGGATTTGATGCTATAAAACTACAAACTTATGACCCTGATTTGATTACTCTCAACTCAACTAGAAAAGATTTTTTAATTAATGATAAAAAAAGTATTTGGTATAAAAAAAGACTCTACGATTTATATAGAGAGGGTCAAACACCCAAAGAATGGCACAAAAAGTTATTTAGAGAGGCAAAAAAATTAAAACTATTAGCATTTAGTAGTCCATTTGACTTGGACTCGGTCGATTTTTTAAACAAATTAAATGTGCCATGCTTCAAAATTGCATCTTTTGAAATAACTTATTTAGACTTAATTAAAAAGTGTGCGAGAACAAAAAAACCTTTAATTATTTCAACAGGGTTAGCAACATTTAAAGAAATTAAAGAAGCAGTTAAAGCTGCAAAGTCTTGTGGTTGTAAGAAAATAATCTTGTTAAAATGTTCTAGCAATTATCCAGCCAATCCTATGGATATAAATTTAATGACTTTAATTGACTTAAAAAAAAAATTTAAAGATGTTGAAATAGGTTTTTCTGATCATACACTTGGGTCAGAAATAGCAATTTCTAGTATTAATTATGGTGCATCTGTAATTGAGAAACACATAACAATCAAAAATAATGATGGGGCACTAGATAGTAAATTTGCTCTTGATAGTAGCAATATGAAATCTTTTGTAAAAGCAATAAAAAATACTTTTTTAGCAAAAGGTCAGGTAAAATATGGTCCAACAAAAAATGAGATTACATCATTAAAATTTAGGAGATCAATTTATGTTTCAAAAACGATAAATAAAGGTGAAAAAATTACAAAAGATAATATCGCGATAGTAAGACCTTCCCTAGGGTTAAATATAAAAAATTTTTCTAAAATAATTGGATCAAAAGCAAAAAAGATATTAAAACCTGGTGATCGAATTAAAATTTTAGATCTTATAAAAAGATAAAACCTAAAAAAATGATTAAAACTTATATTAAAGCAATTTCATTACTTCTTGTTTATAATAAAGTTTATCCAGTTTTATTTTTATTTGGCTTACTTATAGCAATGTTGTTAGAGTCTTTTACTGTCGTAGCATTATATCCAATTATATTAGCATTTATAAATGATAGTGATTTGAAAAACTTATTTATTTTAGAAAAGTTTAATTTATCTCTAAATCAATATATTTTTATTTTTCTAAGTGCTGTTATCTTTAAAACAATTTATCTTAATTTTTTCAGCTATATCAAAAGTAAATATTTATTTTCTTTTAATACTCATATTTCAAATAGATTGTATAAAAACTATGTAAGTAGGGATTTAATTGATATAATTTCTATAAATTCTTCTAATATAATAAGAAATCTTTTCAGTGAGATAAGCGTTTTTACCTCAGGTTTAAATGTCTTATCTAATTTTTTAATTGAGTTATTAACTTCAATAGGTCTATTAGCTTTATTATTATACACTGACTTTTATGCTACTTTATTTATGTTTGGTAGTTTAACAATTTCCCTTTTTATTTATTTATCAATTATCTCCCCAATAATAAGAACATTATCTAAAGAAAAATTAATAATGAATGGAAAAGTAATAAAACTAATTCAAGAAACTTTTGACTTAATTAAAATAATTAAAACTACTAAAAAAGAAAAATTATTTATCAATAATTATACAGATAATGTTAATGAACTGAATAATGTAGATAGAAAAAGAACTTTCTTATCTGAAATTATTAACAATAGTAAAGATTTATTTTTAATAATAGTTTTAATTTTACCATTTTGTTATTTCTTATTTATAAAGGACATGGAATTTATTAAAGCCATTCCAACACTTACTATTTTTCTATACGCTTCAACTAAGATTTTTCCATCAGCCATAAAAATCTCAAGTTGCATTCAAAGTTTAAATGCTTATCAACCTTCAACAGTTGTAGTAATGAAAGAGCTTGCTGTTAAGGTTAAAGAAAAAATTTTTTTTAATAATAAAAAAAATAAATTTTTAATTAACACCGATATAATAGTACAAGGTCTTTCTTTTAATTATGATGATAATCATAATTTATTTTATAACTTAAACTTTAACATAAAAAAAAATAAATTAAATTTTCTTTTTGGTAAAAGCGGATCTGGAAAAACTACTTTAATAAATTTAATATCATGCCTAATAAAACCAAAAAAAGGCAAAATGATAGTAAATGATATTGATATTTTGGCCTCAGATCAAAATATTCAAAATGATTGGATGTCTTCGATTGGCTATATTAGCCAAGAAAGTATCTTAGCTTCAACATCAATTTTAGAAAATATAACTTTGTTTGAAAAGAATTTTGATAAGCATTTAATGGAAAAATCTCTTTTGTTGTCCAATCTAAACGACTTTGTAAAAAATAACTCAGAAGGGCTGATGTATCAAGTAGGAGAGTCAGGTGATAAATTATCTGGAGGACAAAAGCAAAGAATTAATATTGCAAGAGCCCTATACCATTCACCATCTTTATTAATTTGTGATGAAATTACAAGTTCTTTAGATAATAAAAATAAGTATGAAATAATAAAAGAAATTAATAAATTAAAGAAAAATTTAACTGTTATCTTCATAACTCATGACGAAACTCTTAAGAGTTATGCAGACAATATAATAAATTTAAATAATGAAAATTAATTATTCGAAACATAATATTTCTAAAAATGACATTAAATCTGTCATAAAGGTACTTAAATCAAATTTTTTAACTCAAGGACCTAGTGTCAAATTTTTTGAAAAGAAAATTAAAAAAATAGTAAGTGCAAAATATGCTTTTGCAGTAAATTCAGCTACTAGTGGATTGCATGTTGCGTGCATGTCAATCGGAATTAGTAAAAACGATGTAGTTTGGACTTCGCCTAATTCTTTTGTAGCTTCATCAAACTGTGCTTTGTACTGTGGTGCAAAAATTGATTTTGTTGATATAGATCTAAAAAATTACAACTTATGCCCAACAAAACTTGAAGATAAATTAAAATCGACAAAAAAAAAAAATTTACCGAAAGCAATTGTGCTGGTCCATTTTGCTGGATATGCCACTAATTTAGAAAGAATAAAAAGACTGTCTAAAAGATATAATTTCAAAATTATCGAGGATTCATCTCATGCTTTGGGAGGGAAATACAAAAATGGCTACATTGGAAATTGTCAATTTAGCGATGTATGTGTTTTTAGTTTTCATCCTGTAAAATCGATTACCACTGGGGAAGGTGGCTTAATAACTACTAATTCTAAAAAAATTTCAGCTAAGATAAATTTGTTCCGAAATCATGGAATTAATAGAGATAAAAAATTTTTATTAAATAAAACATTAAAAATTAACCACTATGAGCAAATAGAATTAGGATTTAATTATAGAATGAGTGATATAGAGGCTGCGTTAGGAATTTCTCAAGCAAATAGATTAACAAAATTTATACATAAAAGAATGAGCGTAGCAAAATTTTATGATAAAGAGCTTATCAATCTTCCAATTCAAAAACCTATTTTCTCAAAAGATAGTTCATGGCATTTATACGTAATCTTATTAAAAAATAATAGTATAAGGAAGAAATTATTTGAATTTTTAAAAAAAAATAAAATTAATTGTCAAATTCACTATATACCAATCCATATTCATCCTTATTATAAAAAAATTGGATTTAAAAAAAAAGATTTTCCTAATTCTGTGGAATATTATGAAAGATGTTTATCTTTACCAATTTTTTTTGATCTAAAGTTTTCAGCTCAAAAAAAAATAATATCTTTAATGCAGAAATTTTTCTTAAATGTTTAATATACTTATAAAACATAATTTAAATCAACAAGAAAAAATGAAAATATTTTCTTTGAAAGATCAATTTTGGAATTTTGGATTACAAGAACAAAAATTATGGTTTAAGAAGAATATAAATAAAAACGATATTCATATTTTTTTAAAAAAAAAAAAAAAAATTATTGCTTATAATTGTCTAAGATTAAAAAAATTGAATAATTATGACTTTTATCTTTTAGATACTTTAATTGTAGATAAGAAATTAAAAAGAAATGGGTATGGTGGGTATTTATTAGATATAAATAAAATGATCTCACTATCGAAAAGAAAACCTATTTTCCTTAAAGCAAGTAAATTAGTAGGAAGTTTTTATAAAAGATTTAATTTCAACTTGATAATAAAAAAAAGAAATTTTTTATATTTTGATTTTAACAATAAAAAGAAGTTACAAAATTGTCTTAAAAAGATATGATTAAGATAATAAGTAAAAAAAAATTATCTAATAAAAGTACTATAAAGTTAAATCGTTATGTTAAAAAAGAGAATGGTATTTAAATGTATTTAGTTACTGGTTGTGCAGGTTTTATTGGTATGCACTTATCAATTGAATTATTAAAAAAAAATAAAAGTGTTATTGGTATAGATAATTTGAACAACTACTATGATGTAAAATTAAAAAATGAAAGATTATCTAAATTAAAAAAATTTAAAAATTTTAAATTTAAAAAAATTGATATTCAAAATCTATTAGCATTAAAGAATTTTACCAAAAAATATAAGATAAAATATATAATAAATTTAGCTGCTCAAGCTGGAGTAAGATATTCAATTTCAAATCCTGAAAAATATTTTGAAAGTAATATTAAGGGCTTTTTTAATATGTTGGAAATTGCAAAAATTAAAAAAATAAAGCACTTTATTTATGCTAGTAGTTCAAGTGTATATGGAGCATCAAAAAATAAAATTTTTAAAGAAACTGACAATGTTGATCAACCAGTTAGTTTTTATGCTTCATCAAAAAGATGCAATGAGTTAATGGCACATTCTTATAGTTATATTTATAATTTTCCTGTTACAGGACTAAGGTATTTTTCAGTTTATGGTCCATGGGGCAGACCAGATATGTCTTTATTCATTTTTACTAAGAACATTTTATTAGGAAAAAAAATTGACGTTTTTAACAAAGGTAAAATGAAAAGGGATTTCACTTACATTGATGACGTAGTAAAAGCGACATATAAAATTATTCATAAAATTCCCAAAATGAAAGATGGTAAAAATATTTGTAAGTTTAAGATATTGAACATAGGTGGTGGAAATACGATTAAACTATCTGATTATGTGAGTTTGATTGAAAAAAAATTAAATATGCAAGCTAAAATAAATTTAAAAGGTATGCAATTAGGAGATGTAAAATTTACACTTTCTAATAAAAGTGAATTGAAAAGATATATAAAATTTTATCCTAAAACAAATATTGAAAAAGGAATCAAGAAATTCATTGAATGGTATAAAAGTTTCTATCTAAATGAAAAATAAAAAAATTTGTGTTATTGGCTTAGGTTACGTTGGCTTACCATTAGCTATTAATTTATCAAAATATTTCAAACTTGTTGGTTTTGACAAAAACAAGGAAAGAATATCAGATTTAAAAAGCAACATTGATATAACTAATGAAATAAAAGTATCTGAATTAAAAAGATCAAAAATTTTATTTACATGTGATCCTGGTGACGTTCAGAATTGCAATGTTTACATTGTTACTGTACCAACACCCATTAATTCGAAAAAAATCCCTAAAATAACAAGTTTAATTTCAGTTACTAAAATGATAGCTTCTAATCTTAAAGATAATGATTTAATAATTTACGAATCAACAGTTTTTCCAGGTTGCACAGAAGAAATTTTAATACCATTAATTGAAAAATTTTCAAAAAAAAAATTGAATAAAAATTTTTATGTAGGTTATTCACCTGAGAGAATTGATCCGGGTGAATCAAAATATAAACTTTCAAATCAAGTCAAAGTAATAAGTGGCTCAAGTAAGAAAACTGTGGAAAAAATTAAATCAATCTATAAAAAAATTATAAAAAAAGATCTCTTTGTTGCTGAGAATATAAAAGTGGCTGAAGCTGCAAAAATAATAGAAAATACACAAAGAGATATTAATATTGCTTTTATAAATGAAGTTTCAATGCTTTTCCATAAAATGAAAATAAATACGAATGATGTTTTAAAGGCAGCCGGAACAAAGTGGAATTTTTTAAATTTTAAACCTGGACTTGTTGGAGGACATTGTATTGGTGTGGATCCATACTATCTTAAATTTAAAGCTTTAAAAGAAGGTTTCAGACCAAAATTAATTTCATCTGGAAGATCTATTAATGATTTGATGCCTAAATTTATCTTTAATGAAATAAATAAAGAAATGGAAAAAAAAAAAAAGACTTTAAAAGATAAAAAAATTTTATTTCTTGGAGTAGCTTTTAAAGAAAATTGTAATGATTTTAGAAACTCTAAAGCGATCAGTTTATTGAAACTTTTAAAAAAAAATAATAATATTGATGTTTATGATAATTTAATTAATAAAGATTTATTAGCTAAAAGAGAAAAAATTAAACTAATACCGAAAATTAATAAAGAAAATTTTTATGATATAATTGTTATATCTGTGCCACATAAAAGAATAAGGTCTTTCAAAATTAATTTTTTAAAGAAACTCTGTAAAAAAAATGGAATAATAATTGATATAAAGTCAATATACCCTAAAGAGCAAGTTGAATGGCAATTGTAAAAAGAAATTTTTGGTCAGGAAAAAATGGGCCTTTAATGATTGCTGAAATTGGAGGAAATCACGAAGGAAATTTTCAATATGCTAAGAAATTAACAATGCAAGCTATTCAATCTGGAGCTGATGTTGTAAAATTTCAGATTTATTCAGGTGATGGACTTGTAAATAAAAAAGTTTCACCAGAAAGAAATAAACATTTTAAAAAATTTCAACTCTCAAAAGATCAGCATATTAAATTAGCAAAGTTATGTGTCAGTTCAGGTGTTCAATATAATGCTTCAATTTGGGATTTAAAAATGATTGATTGGGTTGATAAGTATCTGAAGTTTTATAAAATTGGATCTGGTGATTTGACTGCATATCCAATTATAAGTGAATTTGCGAAAAGAGGTAAACCGATTTTATTATCAACTGGGTTATCAAATTTAAAAGAAATAAGAGATACAATTGATTTCATTAAAAAAATAAATCCAAATTATAAAAAAAAATATATGATAGCTTTAATGCAGTGCACTTCGATGTATCCAACAGATGATAAAGATGTAAATTTAAGAGTAATTGATAAATTTAAAGATATGTTTAATTATGAAGTTGGTTATTCACATCACTCATTTGGTGATTTAGCTTTACAAATTTCTTATACAAAAGGAGCAAGTGTATTAGAATTTCATTTTACCGACAAAAGAGAAGGAAAAACTTTTAGAGATCACTTCATTTCGCTCACTAAAAATGAGGTTATTACTCTTTGTTCAAAATTAAAAAGAATTAAAAATTTATTGGGTAGAGATAAAAAACATGCCTTAAAATCAGAAATAAAGTCTGGTCATATTAAAAGTTTTAGAAGAGCAATATATTTTAATAAAGATATTAAAAAAGGAGAATATATTACAAAAAATGATATAGTTTGTTTAAGGCCTAATAAAGGTTTAGATGCAAGAAAAATTAATAAAATATTGGGCAAAAAATCAACAAAAAACTTTGATGCATATCAAAAAATTAAACTATGACAAATTCAAGAAAAATAGCGATTAAAAATCTTAAAGGTAGTGATGAAGAAATGAGAGTTTCTTGGATGTTAAAAAATATGAATGAAAATAAAACCTTTAAATATTTAATTGAAAATGAAAAATTAGAAAATCACAACATTTTACTCAAATCACTTCAAGAAAGATATAAAACTTATAGAAGTCAATGGAGAGGTAATGCCAAGTTTGCTATAAAAAATAATTTAATTGAAAAAAGATTTAATGATAGTGATATAAAACCTCTTTGTATAGATATTGAAACTGCTTCAGTTTGTGATTTAGCTTGCCCTCATTGTTACAGACAATTTATTGCAACTCCTGATAAGATAATGTCAAAGGATCTTGCTTTTAAACTTATCGATCAAGCATCAAAATTAAACGTCCCATCAATGAAATTTAATTGGAGGGGGGAACCTCTATTGAATCCATTATTGCCTGAAATTGTTGACTATGCAAAAAAGAGAGGTGTTTTGGAAACAATTATTAACACTAATGCAACAAAGTTAAATTTAGATATGGGGAAAAAAATTATTAATTCTGGTCTAGATTTAATGATCTATTCTTTTGATGGCGGATCAAAGAAAAGTTATGAAAAAATGAGACCTGGTAGGTTTAAAAAAAATAGTTTTAATGAAATTTATGAAAATATTTTAAGTTTTCATAAATTAAAAAAAAAATTAAAATCTACATTTCCAAGAACGAAAATACAAATGGTTTTAACAAAAGACACTTTTGCTGAACAAGATGAATATTTTTCATTATTTAAAGATATAGTTGATGATGTGTCAGTTAAACAATATACAGAAAGAGGGGGAAAAATTAATGATGTAGGTGAGGAATATTTAAGATCTGCTTGCGGAAACGAAAATATAGAGGGATCTACTATAAATTATGTTACAAAAAAAATTGACCCAAATGCAGAAATAATGAAGGATCCTGATGGTAATTTGTTTGTTTCTAAAGGGAGATTGCCGTGTGAACAACCTTATCAAAGGATGCTTGTAACATATGATGGAAGGGTAAGCATGTGTTGTTATGACTGGGGAAGTATGCACCCAGTGGGATATGTAGATCAATTAGCAATTGAAAATGGAGAAAAAGAACATAAAAAAATTAAAAAAAAAGCTGACAAAAAAGCTAAGGGTTTTGATTTGATGAAACTAGAATTACCTAAAATTTTTAACGAACCTCTTAAAGAGGTAAAAACTATTGAACAAGTTTGGTATGGTGACGATATTAATTTAGTGAGAACAAAACATTCAAAAAACTTATTAGAAGATGTTCCGATTTGTAAGGGATGTCCATTTAAAGAAACATATGATTGGCAAAAAATAAACTAATATGATTGAGATTATCGCAGAAATTGCGAATGCTCATCAAGGCAGTTATAAAACTGCAATAAAATTAGCAGATAAAGCCTTCGTATATGGAGCTGACGCAGTTAAATTTCAGATTTATTTTGCAGAAGAATTATTAGTAAAATCTCATTCAAGATATAATCATTTTTTAAATCAAAGTTTCTCCATAAATCAATGGCATAAGATTTTTAAATCTCAAAAAAATAGAAAAGTCTATTGTGATGTATTTGGTTTTAAAGCTTTAAGTCTTGCAGTTAAGCATAAAGTATTTGGTGTTAAAATTCACTCTTCAGACTTAGAAAATTTAGAATTGATTAAAAAGATACCAAAAAATATGAAAGTGTTATTATCATGCGGTGGTTCAAATTTATTTGATATTTCGAAAGCAGTTAAAATTTTAAACGTAAAAGGAATAAAGCCAGTTCTGATGCATGGATTTCAAGCTTATCCAACAAAGATTGAAGATATAAATTTGAATAGATTTAAATTGCTAAAAAAAAAATTTAAAAATAATGTAGAGATTGGTTTTCAAGATCACACTTCGGGATCTGATAGGATCAATTTTTATCTTCCAGTTTTGGCAATTGGAATGGGTGCAACTTTTATTGAAAAACATATAACCTTTAATAGGGTTAGAAAGAAAGTTGATTATTACTCCTCTATAGAGCCAAAAAAACTTAAGGAATTTATAAATATTATAAGAAATTTAGAAAAAGCTTTTTTTTTAAAAAAAGATAATTTTAGTGAATCAGAAAAAAATTATTCAATAACAACAAGTAAAAATTGGGTAGCAAAAAAAAATATAAAAAAAGGTCAAAAAGTAAATTTATCTAATTTGATTCTAAAAAGAATTGATTTTACAAAAAATTTTAATGCTGATTTTGATACTATAAAAAATAAAACAACCATTAAGTTGATTAAAAAAGATCAAAAAATAAATTTTAAAGATGTAAAACAAAATATTTGTGCAATGGTTTCTGTTAGGTCAAAATCGGAAAGACTTAAGAATAAATGGAAATTAAATATATGTGGTAAACCAACATTATATCATCTCATAAAGAGACTAAAAAAATCAACATTATTAAATGAAATAGTGATTTGTACGACTAAAAACAAAGAAGATGATAAAATAATCAATTTTGCAAAAAAAAATAACGTTAAGTTTTTCAGGGGGTCAGAATTAGATGTCTTAGATAGAATACTTGGTGCAGCTAATAAATTTGGTAATTTTGATCATTTAGTTAGAGTTACTGGAGACGATATATTGATTGATTATAACTATCTAGACATCGCAATAAGACATCATTTGTCCAAAAATTCTGATTATACTGATCATAAATTATTACCATCTGGAACAGAAACGGAAATATTTTCTCATGTCTTTTTAAAAAAATTGAGCAAAGCTATTGAATTTGGTAATGATACAGAATATTTAACAACTTTCGTTACAGACCATAAAGACCAATTTAAAATATCATCTGCCCCTGTTGAAAAAAAACATCAAATTAATTCTTCGATGACAATTGATACTAAAAATGATTTTTTAAAAGTAAAAAATTTCTTAGATATTATGAAAAAAAAAAAAAAATTATATAACTATTCAATAGATGATGTTGTTAGTTTTTTAAAAAATTTAAATAAAGAGAAATATAAAAACAAAAATAAAAAAAAATATAAACCTAATACAACACTCAACTGGACCATAATTTGATTAAGCCACTAATAACTATTTATATAACCAATCACAATTATGGTAGATTTATTTCAAAATCTATAAATAGTGTTTTAAATCAGTCTTTTAAAAAATATGAATTAATTATTATTGATGATGGATCAACAGATAACTCAATAGATATTATAAACAAATATTGTAAAAAAAATAAAGATATTATTTTTATTAAACAAAATAAAAGAGGGTTAGTTGCATCAAATAATATTGCAATAAATTTAGCCAAAGGAAGATATATTGTAAGATTAGATGCAGATGATTGGCTTAAAAGTGATGCACTTAAAGAAATGTTTAAAGCAATAGAAATAAACAATAAGATTGCAATGGTTTTTCCAGATTATTATGAAGTAGATATTTATGGAAGAATTATCTCCAGATTTGTAAGACACAATTTTAAAAAGGTAAATCTAAAAGATCAACCAGCTCATGGGGCTTGTTCACTTATAAGACTTTCTATATTAAAAAAAATTGGAGGGTACGATGAAAAATTTATGTGCCAAGATGGTTACTATATTTGGATGAAATTATTGAAATATGATGTAAAAAACATAAATAAACCTTTGTTTTACTATAGAAAACATGGATCTAATTTAACTTCAAATATTTCATTTATCAATAAAACAAAAACAAAAATTTTGGATTATATTAATAGAAAATCAAAAAAGAAGGCGATTGCAATTCTAGCATTTAGGGGATCGCAAATAAATAGATACTCATTTATGATGAAAAAGTTAAATGGCAAAGAATTAATAAGATACTCAATAGATAGCTGTCTCAAATGTAAAAAAATTTCTAAAATTGTTGTGTCAACAAATGATGAAAAGGCTTTAAGAACTTTAAAAAAAAAATATTTGTTTTCAAAAAGAATTTTATTTCATAAGAGAGAGCAAAAGCTTTCACTTTTTAATACTCCAATTATTGATACATTGAAGAACTGTATGAATTTTTTAAGAAAAAAAAATATTAAATTTGATTATGTTTATTCAGTCAATACTTCTTATCCTTTTATCTCAGAAAATGATTTTAATAATAGTTTCAATATTTTAGATTTTTTTAAATTAGATCGAGTAATTGGAGTTTTAAAAGAAAAAAATAATTTTTATTTCCATAATGGTAAGACTTTAAAAAAAATTAATGATGATACAACTTTACGACTTGAAAAAAATGAAATTTATGCCGAGCCAGGATCAATATCAATTTTTGATAAAAAAAATATGTTTAAAAAAAAGATCAAAACTGGTCATATTATTTTAGAAAAATTAAGTTGTTTTCAAATTGAAGATGAAGACGATTTTTTAATGGCAAAAATTTTTAAAAAAATTAAAAATTAATAAGGGGATATTTTTATGTGCGGTTTAGCTGGATTTATAGGAATTAAAGAAAAAACTCCAAAAAATAAAGAGATAATTAACTGTAAATTATCTTTGAAAAGAAGGGGTCCAGATACATCTGGTGTGTATAAAAAAGATGTTAATAAAAAATCTATTTTATTAATACACACTAGATTATCTATAGTTGACCTAAATAAAAAATCATCACAACCATTTTCTGATAAAAATGGCACGTTAATCTTTAATGGTATGATTTATAATTACATTGAACTTAAAAAACATTTAGAAATGAAAGGAGAAAAGTTTGAAACAACTTCAGACACTGAAGTTTTATTAAAGATGTTGAATAATTATAAGGAAAAAGCTTTTGAAATGATTGATGGTATGTGGGTTTTAGCATACTTAAATCATAAGAATAATGAATTAATTCTTAGCAGAGATAGATTTGGAGAAAAACCACTTTATTACTTAAATGATGATAAAAATTTCTTTTTTAGTAATTCTATAAAGGCACTTCAAAAATTAAGTAAAAAAAAACTTAATTTTAATCAACAAAAAATTAAAGGATTTTTATCTTATCCTGATAAAACATACGGAATTGATAATGAGACTTTTTTTGAAAATATTTATCAATTTCCCAGATCTTCCTATTTGATTCTAAATGCAAAAAAAAATATCAAACTAAAATTTCATAAATTTTGGAAACTAAATATTAAAAATAATAAAAAAACTTTTACCAAAGCTTGCAAAGACATAAAAGATATTATTAAAGATGTTTCACTAACCCGTACAAGATCAGATGTACCCAATTCTGTCTTGGTAAGTGGAGGTCTAGACTCAAATACTATAATTTCTAACATATCAAAATTTTCAAAAATAAATGGATATAGTTTAATATCAACTAATTCTGATTATGATGAGACTAAACAAATTAAAAGTTCTGAAAAATTAAATAAATTTAAGACAAACCTTATATCTTCGAACAACTCTGACGCACTTAATCTATTGAAGAATATGATTGAATATGGATATAGCCCACTTTTAACTCCAACTGCTCTTGGATTAGGCTTGCTTTGTAAAAAAATTAAAAAAGATAAAAATAAAGTACTTTTAACGGGCATTGGTGGAGATGAGTTATTTTGTGGTTACTATGTAAATTTTTTATCACATATTTTGTCATATAATGAGAAAAATTTTTTTAATGAAAAATATTTATTTTGGGAAAAAAATATTAAAAAATTTATTAGAAATCCAAATTTAAAAGACATAAAAACTGCAGGTAAGTTAGAAAATAAGTATAGATTAAATTTTTTTAGCGAGGAAGATCCAAATTTAAAAAGGTATATAAAAAATTATAAAAAAATCAAAATAAATAAACTTCATAATGATACGTTTTATAATAATATGTTACAAAATATTCTTTATCAGAGTATACCTTCTCAAGTTTTTCAATCTGATTATGTGTGTATGTATTTCTCAATAGAGAATAGAAGTCCATTTTTATCAAAAAAACTTTTTGAATATATCTTTAAATTAAATAAAAATTTTTTTATGTATAAAGGAATACCAAAATCGATGCTGCGTGAGGCAATGAAAAAAAATCTCCCTTCAGAAATTAAGAATAATTTTGAAAAAACTGGATTTTATTCTCCATTTAGGTCTTTTTTTAAAAAAAAAGATATGATTAGTGTAAAAAAATATTTATTAAACTCTAAAATATTAAAAAAAAATCTAAATATGATTTCTTTTAAAAAACTTATCTCTAGTAACGATGTTCTTCATACAGAAAGCAAATTTATTTTTGCATGTTTAAATATTGCTATTTTAGAAAAATCAATCAATAAATAATACAAATAATGAAGTTTGATATATTGAATTATTTAAAGCATGGAAGATATAAGCCAAAAAATTTAATTGAGTCATTATTTGCTCAATTTTTCAAATCTACTTGGGACCAAATTTACTTTTAAATGATAAATAAAATTTTAAAATTTTTAACTTTTGATAAGTTTTTTATCAGCCAACAAAAAGATATTTTAATTTTTGATGAAAGAAATTCAAATTTTTTATCAGAATATTTTGAAAATGATCAATTTAATTTTTTTTATTCAAGAAAAGAAAAATTTGAAATTTATGTTTTTTTCTTAACAATTATTAAAAATGGAACAAAAAGTTTTGGAAAAAATTATTTTTTTAATTATCTAAAAGTTTATAAACCTAAATATATTTTTTCAATGTGGGTTTTAAATGATTATCTTTTCTATGTAAAAAATTTTATTCCTAATATAAAAATTATTATAGTTCAGGGACATAGATTTGATAATGATTCTTATAAAAAAATCATTACTTATCCTAAAAATTCTTTTGATTTATTTTTTACATTTAATGAAGAAATTAAAAATAGATTAAAAAAAAACTTAAAAGAAAGTACCATAATACCCATAGGATCTATTAAAAATAATTTTTTTTTTAAAATTGAAAATAAATCAAAAAATAAATTTATATTTTTTTCAGAGTATAAATTAGGAAGATTTACATATGATGAAAAAATTGTTCTTAAAAGTTTAGATAAATATTGTAGTATTAATAATTTAAAATTTGATATTCAAACTAGATACAAAAAAATTCAAAAAACTTATTTAAAGATATTAAAAAATAATCAAATTTATAATTACGATAAAATTTTAGAAAGAAATGATTACAGTTCCCCATATAAAAATTCAAACAATTATGATATTTTAATATTAACTAACTCAACTTTAAGTGATGAGTTTATGTCAAATTATAAGCGCGTTGTAGTTTTAAGCTCACACGAAGACTTTGATGATAAAAAATATGCAGAGCTAAATTGTGGAAAAAAAAGAAATGTAAATTATGAGTACCAAATATTTAAAGAAATGCTACCTAAAAATTTTTCATGGACTTGTAATCTAAATCAAAAAAACATATTTACTGTATTAGATAATATTATTACTTGTGATGATTTAAAATGGAAAGAGCACGTTAATCAATATAGAGATCGATATTTGTATGATCAAAATAATAAAATTTTTTTAAATCAACTAAAAAATATCGGCATAAAAACAAAATTATTAGAATAATAATTATACAAATTTAGCTAAATCAAATAATCTTCTATAATATGAAAAATTAAGTTATTATAGATAATGTTAACTATAATAGGTAAAAAATACTTAAAATGTATAGAAAATTTATAATTAATAAAAATTTTATGGGTGAATAATAATGGGAGATTTAGGTAGTGGTTTTTATTAATGGTAGTTGAAAATAAAATATTGCTGAGATTTTTTTGAAAAGAAAAAATGTTTAATTATACATCACTTAAATTTTCAAAAAGTGGATCAAAGATTATTCAAAATGATATTAATTATTGATGAAACAGTATACAATCAAAAAAATAGAGATTTTACGAAAAATCAAGTTCTTTTACTCAAAATATGAAAATAATAAATCAACTTTATTATCATCTTTAAATTTCTATTTTGCTCCAACAGCAGAATATTATGGTTTATTAAAAATATTAAAATTTTCAAAAGAATTGAAAACTTTTTCTTTATATGTAAAAATAATTAAAAATATTTTAGGTGGTATACTCTTTTCAAATCCAAAGATAATTAAAAAAAATAAAATTATTAATTACTCAAATGTAATAATTACATGGGCGAATAAAAGTAACTTTAATTTAGATGGTTCTATTCATGATAGATATTTTAATATTAGTTCAAAAAAAACAAAGAAAACTCTTTGGATAGTTATTTATTTAGATAAACATTTACCTATATATATAAAAAAAAATTTAAATAAAAATATCATAATCTATAAAAACGATTTTAAAAATTATAATTTTTTAGATTTTATAAAATTTTTATATAAAAAATTAATTCTTTTCAAAAACTTTGAATTATTAATCCATAATATAAGCAACTATGCATTTTTTTCAGAAAAATTTTATAAAAAAACAAGTAAGTATTTTCTTAAAAATTTAGAATATCTTTATTTTCCGTATGAGTCTCAACCATTTCAAAATAAAATCATATATAATTTAAAAAAAAAGAAAATTAAGACTAAAATAATAGGCTATGTTCATGCTGCTCCTTTATCTTTTCCAGCTAATTATATTTATAAGAAATATTCTCCTGATAAAATAATTGTAAATGGAGAAGATCAAAAAGATTGTTTTATAAAATATTTATATTGGCCAAAAAAACTTATTACCGTGAAATCTTCTGTAAGATTTTTTAAAGCAAAAAATAATAACATGAAAAATAAAATTTTTTTACCTTTAGCTATACGAAATCATAAATATTTATTGAATGGCTTTAATAATTTAATCAAATTACATAAATATGATTTAAGAAATTTTATAATTCAAAAACACCCCCACTCAACAAATTCAATAAATATAATAAATTTTGAAAAAAACTTAAAAAAACTTATTTCTAGTAATAAAAAGATAAAAAATAATAGAAATCAAAAAAATTTATCAATTTTTATTGGTTCATCAGGTGCAATTATCGAAGCCTTAGAGAGAGGATTAAATGTTTTTCAAGTTTGTGAAAGCCCTATAATAGAAACTTATTCAAATAAACTTTTAAAAAATATCTTAATACAAAAACTAGATAATAATGTTTTTTCATATAAGTTAAAAAATAAAGGTAAAATTGTTAAACTGGGTAAATTTAATGATCATCAAAATTATATAACAAATATATAATTATGTTTTATTGATAAGTATATTATTGTAAATATTTCTTATAAAAATTTAATAAATAATTCATAAAATGTTAAAAAATCAAAAAATTTTAATAACAGGCGTGGGAAAAGGCATAGGAAGGGAAATTTTTTTTGAAGCTTTAAAAGCAGAAGCTTATGTGATTGGTGTCACAAGAAATCAAAAAGATATAAAAAATCTTGAGCAGTTTAAAGGAAAATACAAATTATTTTATGGAGATGTTACTAAAGAAGCTACAATTAATAAAATATTTAATTATTTAAAAAAAAATAAAGTTAAACTGACAGGTTTAGTAAACAATGCTGGTATTAGGCAAAGAAAAAAATTTGAGAAAATAACTAAGAAAGATTTTGTAAAGGTATTAGATAACAATTTAATATCTCCCTTTATAATTACTCAAAAATTTTATATTAATTCTGATAAAAAAAGAAATTGTTCAATTATAAATGTTGGTTCAATTGTGGGTGAAAAAGGATTTGCAGAACTAAGTGGATATGGCTCTTCTAAGAGTGCCTTAAATGGTTTAACAAAATGTTTGATGGCTGAATTTTCAAAAAAAGCAAAAAATATAAGAATTAATTGTATAAACCCTGGATTTGCAAAGACATCTTTTTATGAAAAATTTAAAAAAAATAAAAATTTATATAATTGGACAATAAATAAAACCCCATTAAAACGTTGGGCGAGTAGTAAAGAAATAAGTAATGTTATTATGTTTTTATTGTCTGAAAATTCATCCTATATAAATGGTCAGAGTATAAATATTGATGGAGGGTGGTCATCAGTATGAAAAAAAAAATTTTAGGTTTAATTCCAACAAGGCTTAATTCCTCAAGATTACCACAAAAAGCTCTTTTAGAAATTAAAAATATTCCTTTAGTAATACATACATTTAAAAGATCGAGTCTCTCAAAG
>TARA_B110000027_G_scaffold13142_2_pt1 | contig 29087 bp, 24 predicted proteins | sample TARA_B110000027 | Tara Oceans TARA_B110000027 (sample SAMEA4397101) | marine metagenome | biome: Polar Biome; feature: [SRF] surface water layer (ENVO:00010504); material: water (ENVO:00002006), including particulate matter (ENVO:01000060) such as... | depth 5 m
TTTAATAATTTCAACTTGCATAAAAAGAAAAAACACTTCTAAGCCAATAATACTGAGTCTGTATAATTTTTAAAACTTAGAAAGAAACAAAGTATTAGAAAACAAATGCTATGGAACCAAAAAAACACTTACAAACGCTATTTTTAACAACCTTTTTTATTTTACTATCTGTATTAAATACCCATGCACAACAAATTTATGCTTCAAGTGCATCCGAAGTAAGTTTAGGAAATCATGTAGACAATACGGGCAACGCCGCCGCCGCTAATGGGAAATTTGCTAGCATAAGGTCCTATGGAGGAGTATCGGCAGGTATTGGCGCTTATTCAGGGGAGTTAAAATTAGAATTTACAGGTTTAGTTCCTGCAAATACCACTACCTATATAAAAGTAGATGGAGGAAATAATGGATTATTTGATTCTTTGTTAGGAGGTTCTCTCGGAGCACTTTTATCTAATGAAGCAGGAACGTTAGCAATTGGTGATCATTACGTCGAGGTAAAGGCATTTGATGACTCAGGAATAATTGTTGCTTCTGGCCGAACGGATAATTTAACTTCTTCCAAAACATTAAAAATTGTACGAAATAAAGACGGTGATGTATTTATTGCTATCTCACCAAAAGCAGCCTATAGATCTCTGGTTGTTCAAGATATTACAAATGCCTTGTTGCTTGGAACAGAAAATTTCACAAACGTATATCATGCATTTTATATAAATTCCATGCCTATTATTTGCAACCCAGAAGGAACGTTTACCTCTTATGACGGCACCGGAATTACTTTAGACTTACTAAACTTGGGTGCTACAGGTGTAAATAACCCAGAATTTGCTATCGATAGGAATGATACTACATATTCTACAATAAGTGTTGGTGTAGTAAGTGCACTCGCATCAATCTATCAAGATATCCAATTTTTAACCACTGCATCAGATAAAGATCAATTAGAAATAAACATAGGAACTCAGGAGGGAAGCCTTTTGAATTTGGCCTTATTACAAAATATTAATATTGAACTGTATAAGAAGGAAATCGTGGTGTATTCTACTTCTGCAGATGCAGCAAATACGATCACCATACAACCATCCACAGCAGGAGATATCCATAAAATAATAATAAACTCAGGTATTGAGTTTGATAGGCTTCGCTTAACTTTGTCTTCTCCTGCTGGTGTAAACTTAGCACAACAAATCAATTTATTTAGTACTAAAATAGCAATTACACCACCTACAATAAGTGAAGGCGCTGAAAATCAAACTTTTTGTACTAGTGATATTCCAAAAGTATCTGATTTAATCGCGAGTGCCACAGGAACTCTTGTCTGGTACCAGCAAACAAGTGGAGGTAGCCCTTACACTATGACCGATACGTTAGTAGATGGGGTTACTTATTATGCTTCTAACGTTAATGGTTCCTGCGAAAGTAGTCCACGGTTGCCTGTATTCGTTTCCCTTCAGGACCTAACGCCTCCCGCAGGAAGCTCTTTGCAAAGCTTTTGTAAGGTAAAAAGAGCTATTATTGCAAATTTAGAAGTGTCTGCGTTCGGAGTAGTTACTTGGTATGATAGAGCAATAGGAGGAAATTCGTACACAAGTAAAGATTATTTAGTACATGGACAACAATATTATGCATCCAATTCAGACGGAACCTGTGAAAGCAGTATTCGTCTAAAAGTGGCTGTTACTATCACAAACATAAATGCTCCCGAAGGAGATCCTTCCCAAAGCTTTTGTTCTGAAAACACTCCAACTATTAACGACTTAGAAGCTTCCGCAAGCGGAACGATCATTTGGTATGATCAAGAAAACGATGGAAATAGGTATGCTGCCAGCGATCCTTTAGAAAATGGAGTCCGTTATTACGCTGCCAACTCAGACGCAACTTGTGAAAGCTCAGAAAGATTAACGGTTATTGTAACTATTCAAAATCCTTTAACACCTACATCAGAAACTCCTGAGCAACTTTTTTGTGCTACCGACTCCCCTACTATTAAAAGCTTAGAAGCAAAGGCCTCCGGAATAATTATTTGGTATGATCTAGCGATAGATGGGGAGGCCTATGACGATACCACTTCTTTAATTAATGGTTTAAAATATTATGCCGCCAATTTAGAGGGAACCTGCGAAAGTAAAAGTCGACTTGAGATCATCGTCTCAATAACAGATCCCGAGATCCCTAAAGGAAATAGATTGCAAAATTTTTGTAATGAAAATGATCCCAGTATTATTGATTTAGAAGCTACTGGAAACGGAACAATTATTTGGTATAACCAAGTAAAAGACGGCGTTTTATATGACCCCAATATCGCATTAATTGACGGATTAAAATATTATGCTGCCCAATCAGATGGAACCTGTGAAAGCACAAAACGACTCGAAGTACTTGTAACAATATCGGATTTTGATGCACCAACTGGAAATGCACTCCAAAGCTTTTGTTCTGAAAACACTCCAACTATTAACGACTTAGAAGCCTCCGCAAGCGGAACGATCATTTGGTATGATCAAGAAAACGATGGAAATAGGTATGCCATGGACACCTCTTTGATACATGGGGTTCCCTATTATGCAGCAAACTCGGACGGAACCTGTGAGAGTAGCAATCGCTTGGAAGTAACTGCTGCGGTAATGGACCTAAGCACTCCAACAGGCGAAAATACACAAGAATTTTGTGCATACAAAAATTCAAAAATTTCAGACTTAAATGCAACCGCTACAAACACGGTGATTTGGTATGACCAAAGCACTGACGGAAATACCTATGACGCGGCTACTCTTTTAATAGATGGTCTGAAATATTACGGTGCAAACTCAGATGGGAACTGTGAGAGTGCTAAACGATTAACCGTAACCGTTGCTATCAATAACACTTCAACCCCAAGGACAAACAACGAAAATCAAAGTTTTTGTGAAATTGACGCTCCAAAAATAGCAGACTTAGATGCAACCGCAAATGGAACTGTGATTTGGTACGATCAAGATACCGATGGAAATGCCTATTCTGCAAATGCACTTTTAGTGGATGGGTTGCAATATTATGCAGCCAATTCAGACGGTACCTGCGAAAGTAGTGATCGATTAGCAGTAACTGCTTTCGTAACGGATTCAAACGCGCCCGAAGGGAACTCATCTCAAAACTTTTGTAGTGAAGAGATGCCTACTATAAAAGATTTAGAAGCCTCGGCAACGGGCACTATTATTTGGTATAATCAAGAAAAGAGTGGAAACATTTACAGTACTGACACCCCTTTAAAGCAAGGTTTTTCCTATTACGGTGCCAACTTGGCTTCCCCTTGTGAAAGTAGCACCCGATTAAAGGTAACGGTTATCCTCAAAAAAAATGTGGATATAAAAATTCAAGGAAACACTGCGGAAATCTGTTTTGGAACCCGAGAAATATACCAAGCCCCTATCGGTTATGCTCCTTATGCTTGGAGTATTGTTGGGGGTAAAATTATTTCGGGAGGAACTAATGCTGATAATGCAATAGAAGTAGAATGGAACAACTTAATAGACACTACCATATCTGTAGCGCTAACAGGAGGGTGCTTCAATACAAATATGGCAGAACAAGCTGTGGAAATTGTTACCTGCTCTGATTTAACCATTCAGAAAGAGGTAGATATTATTAAACCGACCTTTGGGGACACCGTCACCTTTACAATACAAGTGGAAAATTCTTCGCTATCTGTATTTACAGACATACAGATATTTGAACTCTTGTCAAATGGTTTTATTTACATATCAAAAAGCGCCACTTTAGGAACTTATAATGAAAATAGTGGTGTTTGGAATATACCCAGCTTAGGAGCAAATCAGTCAGCAACGCTCACCATTGAGGCTGAGGTACATACAACAGGATCTTATCTTAATACTGTGCAAATCATAAATTCTGTTCCGATAGACGCAAATACTTCTAATAATACAGCAAGAATTTTAGTAAGCCCTTTGTGCTTAAAAGTATACAATACAATAACACCGAATGGAGACGGTATGAATGATTATTTTATAATATCGTGTATTGAAAACTTCCCTAACACAATGATAGAAATATTTGATAGATATGGTTCTATTGTTTATAAGAAAAAAAATTACAAAAATGATTGGAATGGTGTTGCCAATCAAACCAGCAAAATTATAAAAACTGGAGAAAAACTGCCCAATGGAACCTATTTCTTTATCCTAAAGATGAATGATACAAATATAAAAGATAAAAAGAGTTATATCCAAATAATAAAATAATGAAAAATCGATTTAACAACTGCAAAAAGCACCTTGTATTAGTCCTTGCACTTATAAGTATAAGCTATATAAATGCACAACGTGAACCCCAATACACGCAGTATATAAATAATACATTAACATATAATCCCGCCTACATAAGTACCCAAGAAAATATTACTATAACAGCTTTAGGCCGTTCTCAATGGGCGGGGTTTGAAGGAGCGCCAAAAACGCTATCATTTTCTGCAATATTACCTTCATTAAAAAGGTTTGGTACAGGACTAAATATTATACATGACGAAATAGGGGCTACAAAACAAACTTCGATTTCAGCAAATTTAGCCTATGAAATACAATTAAATAAAAGCATCTATACTTCCTTTGGAATTAGTGCAGGCGGCTCTTTCTTAAATATAAATTATAATGATGGTAACCAATTACACGCCAATGATCCACTATTAGTGAATACAAACTACTTTGACCCAAACTTAGGTTTTGGAATTATGACCTATGCAGATAACTGGTATGCTGGACTCTCTGTTCCTAATTTTCTAAAAAGCAAATATTACTCCGAAAAAAAAAGTTCTTTAATTGCTAGCGAGAATCTCCAATACTTTATACTCGGTGGATACATATTTAATATTAACGATCATCTTAAATTTAAACCAGCAGTGCTCACAAGAGTCTCTAAGAACCTTCCTTTAGTCATCGATTACTCTGCCAATGTGTTAATTAACAAAAAGGTAACCATTGGAATTTCCTACAGATCCTCTGACATTGTTACTGGAATATTTGGAATACAATTAACGGATGTTTTTTATTTAGGGTATTCCTATGACCGTACTTTCAGTAATCTTAATAGTTATAACACAGGTTCTAGTGAAGTACTATTAAAAATAACCATCCCAAGAAAAATAAAAACTATTCAATCTCCAAGATTTTATTAAAAAAAATAATATGAAAAAAAAAATAGCCACCATAATTGTTTTTTTAGGCTTTTCAATTGTGCTCCAAGCCCAAGTAAAAACAAGACAGCAAGGAGATAAGGCATATCAAGAAAAAGATTATATTCAAGCTATAAAAGCTTACAACAAAGTCTTTACAAGCGATAATCTGAACTCTAAACAACTTTTAAAATTAGGTCATAGTTACTACAACACAAAAGACTTTGAAAATGCTGCTAAAAAATACACAACGTATATCCGGAAAGGAGACACGCTAACTTTAATAGAATACAATCAATATTTACAGGCTCTAAAGCGGTCTAATTATAGTGAAGCGGGAATTGATGGAGTCATAAATAACAAAACGACACCACTACCAAAAGAACTAATCAGAAGATATGCATTGTCCCTAAAAGAGAATACAACTTCAGGAAAACGGTCTAAAAATGAACCTTTCTATGCTATTAAAAATTTAAATATCAACTCTCCGAATTCTGACTTTGGGGTTACTATTTTTCCAGACTCCACAATAATGTATAGCTCTTCCGTTGAGAATAAAGTTTACAGCAATATTTATAAAAAAATTAAACAACCCTTTATCAACATATATAAATCGCTATTAAAAAACGAAAATACCGTTGATTCTTTGAGTTTAGAAAAATATATAGAAAAGTCTATGATGCATAGCTCCTCTCCTTTCTACGATCCCCTGTTTCAACGCTTTTTTTACACACAGTCAGAAACTCGAGATAACAAACTATTTTTTAATAACTCTAACAGTAATTTTAGGATTGTCTATGGCTACTTAGACGAAAATAAAAAAATAAAAAAAAAGAATTATTATCCGGAAAATACCAAAGGTTTTTCTTTTGGCCACCCCTTTTTTGACAAAGAAACAAAACGCTTGTATTTTGTCTCAGATAAACCTGGAGGATTTGGAGGTACAGATATTTATTATGCCGAAATGAATGGCTTAGGCATTATTTCAGCTCCTATAAATTTAGGAAATAAAGTAAATAGTTTTGCCAATGAAATGTTTCCAAGCATCACAGCTGGAAACCTCTATTTTTCTTCCGATATCTTTACAGGAAGAGGAGGTTTAGATGTATATTATTCCAAGATCAATAATAATAATAATAATAATGGATTTAGTGCTCCAGATCACTTAAAAGGTCTGATCAACTCTTCTGCCGATGACTTTGCATATCAAGAAATCAAGAATAATAAAGGCTATTTTTCGTCTAATAGAAAAGGAGGAAAAGGGAGCGATGATATTTATTCTTTTCAAAAAGATCACAACATCAAAATAAGTGGTTTTACAAAACAAAAAGAAATAGATAGCTTAACGCTGCCGCAAACAACAATACGCATATCTACCCTAAAAAACAAAACCATAGATAGCGTTTTAACAGATCATATGGGGAATTATGAAGTTCTATTACCAATGGACCGAAACTATCTATTTAAAGCCTCTAAAGAAGGCTATGCATCAGTATCAGATAGTCTTTTACTCTCAAACACCCCTCGATTCGGAACTATTTTTAAAAACTTTTATTTAAAAAAAGAGTTAAAAACTCAGAAAGAGCAATTTATAATTAATATAGCACCTATCTTCTTTGACTTTGATAAATCAGCGATTACCTCAACAGCAGTAACACAATTAAAATTCGTACTTGATTTTCTTAAAAAATATCCTAAAGTTAGATTTAAGTTAGAAGCGCATACCGATTCCCGAGGTAATAAAGATTATAATTTTCAGCTTTCTGACCGGCGTGCAAAATCTCTACGCAACTATTTACTCCTTCAAGGAATAAAAATCGACAGAATCATAAGTGCAAAAGGATATGGAGCAGCAAAATTAGCAAACAACTGTGATGGTACAACTATATGCAGTGACCAAAAACACGAGGAGAATAGAAGAACAGACTTTATTATTGATCATGATATACTATAGACTAGCCAGAACAATGATACCTATTATAAAAAAAGATATGTTTATTTATAATTACCGAACACCCTGCAAGACAGTTTTAAACAAAAAAAAGCTTTCACTAATATAGTGAAAGCTTTTTTTATCCTTTAAAATTCTAAGATTACTCTTTTTTGAATTTTGCATATTTAGTTTTAAATTTATCAATACGACCTGCAGCATCGATAAGCTTAGATTTACCAGTGTAAAATGGATGAGAAGTTCTAGAAATCTCTAATTTTACTAAAGGATACTCTACACCATCAACGTCTAAAGTTTCTTTTGTATCTGCGGTAGAACGCGTTAAAAACACATCTCCATTAGACATGTCTTTAAAAGCAATCAGTCTATAATCTTCTGGGTGAATTCCTTTTTTCATTTTTTATATGTTTAATACTTTAATGTTATGTTTGTAAAAGTAAAATTGGTAAATTTTCACCTCCTGTTCTCAATAGTGATTGTACACTATTTTGAGTTTGCAAATTTAACCTTATTTTTTAATTTACAAATAAATAAATAGGTTTTATTTTTCAAAAAAAGAAATTTACGCTTCTTTTCACTCTTAAAAGTTGTTTTGTATCGTCTTTTTTTTGAATATTTACCTCTTTACCAAGAAATCTAATTAGACAATGAAGAAATATTCTATTCTACCGTTCTTACTACTGCTTTTTTTCCTTTGTTTTTCTTGTTCTAATAACTATCAATTTTCTCTAAATAAACCAATAAAGGTTTCCTTAAATGACACTGTTAGAGTTCAATTGATTGAAAAAAACAATAAGCCTATTGATGAAGTTAAGTTTTACCTCAATGGAAAAGAAATCAATAGTAAAGGCAATACTGCGCTTATACAAACCGATAGTTTGGGCATTGGAAGACATGCACTTGTTGCACTTGCTTTTTTCAATGGAAAAACTAAAAAGGAAAATGGTTTCATCGAAGTTTTTGCAAATAATAAACCAACTATTTATACCTATAAAATTATAAATTCCTATCCACATGACAGGAGTGCCTACACACAAGGCTTAGAATATTATAATGGCTTTTTGTATGAGACAACCGGTCAAAGAGGCCAATCTACGTTAAGAAAAGTAGCTATTGAGACCGGTGAAGTCTTAAAGAAAATCTCTTTAAATAAGAAATATTTTGGTGAAGGAATGACAATTGTTGGTACTAAAATTATTTGGCTTACGTGGGAAGGTAAGAAAGGATTTATTTATGATTTAGATACCTTTGAACAAGAGGGAGAATTCGCTTATAACCAAAGCAGCAAAGGTTGGGGTATCACGCACAGTGAAACGAAACTTATGAAATCTGACGGATCTAATAAAATTTGGTTCTTAGATCCTATTACAATGGAAGAAAAAGGTGCAATACAAGTATACACCAATGACCGACCTGTTAATTACCTTAATGAACTAGAGTTAGTTAATGGAAAAATATACGCAAACAAATATCAAAAAAATACAATTGCCATTATTAATCCAAAAAATGGAATTGTCGAAGGACTCGGGGATTTGAGGGGTTTAGAGAAAGAAATGGCAAAAACACAAAAATTAGTCCCGAACGACGAAGTCTTAAACGGGATTGCTTATGATGCTGAAAACGATCGACTGTTTGTAACTGGTAAGCGTTGGAGCAAACTATTTGAAATAAAGCTTATAAAACAATAATTATATTATTTCATAGTTCTTATTAGAATGAGATCTCCAATAAAAGTAACTTTAAGTACACAAAACATCTATGCGCCATTTTATTTTATTTATTAGTTGCATTATTTTCATTAGCGCAAGCTCTTGTCGGAAAGATTTTTCCACAATACCAAGTTACGGGAATCTAGAATTTTCTAAAGACACGGTTTTTTTAGATACTATCTTTGAAAATATTGGATCTGCTACCTATAATTTAAAAATCTATAACAGGGGGCGTAATGCGATTACCGTTCCTAGAATAAAACTAGAAAAAGGCAGCTCTTCGAATTACAGACTAAGTGTCGATGGGGTTCCAGGAAAAGATTTTAATGACATTGATATTCTTGCTAGAGACAGCATTTATGTGTTTATAGAAACAACGGTTAATAATAACAATCAACCCAAACTTTTGAACACAGATAGAATCTTATTTGACAACGGTGAGAGTCAACAACATATTAACTTAATCACTTTAGTTGAAGATGCAAATTTTATTTACCCAGGAAAAGATCCGGTTTCAATGCGTATTGATAGCTTAAGTATAGACGGACAAGCAACTACAATTAAAGGACGCTTTCTCACAGACTCTGAACTTATTTTTACAAAGGAAAAACCCACTGTAATCTACGGCTATGCTGCCATCCCATCAAATAAGGTCTTAACTATAGAAGCGGGTGCTCGTATTCATTTTCATGATAATTCTGGTTTAATTGTAGACAAAAAAGCGAGTTTAAAAGTAAATGGAACACTTTCTGAAAAGGTGATTTTTGAAGGAGACAGATTAGAAAATAGATTTAGACAAACTCCTGGGCAATGGGGCACTATTTGGATGCGTGCGGGAAGCAAAGAAAATGTAATAAACCATGCACAAATTAAAAATGGTATTATCGGAATTCTCATAGATAGTATTGGCACTGCTTCTGCTCCAACTTTAAACATTCAAAATACAGAAATCTACAACCATTCCAATTTCGGGATTTTAGCACGAGAAACAAATATTGAAGCACACAATGTAGTTATAGGCTCTGCAGGACAGGCTTCTTTAGCAGCAACTGTTGGTGGAACATATAATTTTACACACAGTACTTTCGCAAATTACTGGAACAACGGAATTAGACAATTACCTGCAGTTTTAGTTAACAACTTCTTTGTTTACAATACAGAAGCTGGTGAAGAAATAATAGAAACTAGAGATTTAAAAGCAGCTAATTTTACCAATTGTATTTTTGAAGGGAATAATAATATCGAGTTTTTAATTGACAACGTTGAAGGTGGTGGTTTATTTAATTATTCAGTAAAAAACTGCTTGATAAAATTCATTGATTCTAACAACTCTTTTGATGGCGTTACTGAAGTAGATTTTGTAAACAACAGTAATTATAGCGGTATTATTTTAAACGGAAATTCTAACTTCAGGAAAGCCCAAGAAAGCGATTTCATTATCGGCGAAAAAAGTGAGGCTATAAACAAAGCAACGGAAACGTTCTTTAACATTGATATTCTAGGAATTGATAGAACTACCACTCCTGATATTGGAGCATATCAACACATTGTATTTGAAGAATAATGACACCACCTATTCTGAACTGTTATATTTAATTTTCAAACGTACAAATATTACCGCAGCCTTATTTGGTATAGACAACACCATTTTTCATTACAAAAACCACTTTTTCCATCGTATCAATGTATTGTAACGGGTTTTCATCTACGGCAATAATATCAGCATAAAATCCTTCCCTAATTTGCCCTATTTGATTGTCCATTTTTAACAACATTGCATTTGTTATGGTGGCAGATTGTATTGTTTCCATCGCTCCCATTCCCGCTTGTACCATAAAAGCAAATTCCTTGCCATTATGTCCATGCTTAAAAACTCCTGCATCCGTTCCAAATGCAATTCCTACTCCTTTTTTATAGGCCTTGGCAAATGTTCCTTGAATTTGGGGTCCCACTGCCAACGCTTTAGGCACTATAATATCTGGATAAAAACCTACTACAGTTGCTTTCTCAGCGACCTCTTTGCCTGCTGTAATTGTTGGTACTAAATACACGTCATTTTTCTTCATAAGCTCCATCGTTTCGTCGCTCATATAAGTTCCATGTTCAATTGTTTTTACCCCTCCTAAAATTGCTCTTTGCATTCCCTGATCACCATGTGCATGCGCGGCAACAAACATTCCGTAATCTTTTGCCGTTTCGCAAATAGCTCTCACCTCTTCGATTGTAAACTGGGGGTTATCACCCGATTTCGCTACACTCAAAACACCTCCAGTTGCAGTAATCTTTATCCAGTCTGCCCCATTTTTATAACGCTGTCGTACAGCCTTTCTTGCATCTTCTTCAGAATTAACTACCCCTTCTTTAGGCCCTGGATTACCAATTAATACCCTGCTACTTCCATTTGTTGGATCTGCATGACCGCCTGTGGTTGCCAAAGATTTCCCAGCAGTAAAAACTCTTGGCCCAGGAATTTTACCAGCGTTTATTGCATTTCTAATCGAAATATTAACTCCAGTTCCTCCTAAGTCTCTTACCGTTGTGAAACCACTTAACAAGGTTGTCTTTGCAAAACCTACCGCATTAAATGCAATATCTGCTTCATTAAGAGTGTATGTATTCAACCGTGTATCTTTATCAAATTCTTGTTCAATATGCACATGAAAATCAATTAACCCAGGCATAACTACCTTTTCTTTTAAATCTATTACAATTGCAGTAGAGCTTTTAGGCGTAACATATCCGTCTAGTAGTTTAAAAATCTTATTTTCTTTTACTATAATAGTTTTTTTAGATGTGAGTTCTCCTGTCTTCGTATCTATCAATTTCCCACATAAAATATATGTGGTTTGCGCTGTTATATTCTGTAATAAAAAAACAGCTGTAAAAAGCAAAAATAATTTCTTCATTTATATCTAGTTTGTGTTTAAAGTTATGAAAAAATACCTAATTTGCATATGTTAAATTCAAGAAATGAAAAAAGTAATTATCACAGGTACCAGCAGAGGAATAGGATTTGAACTTGCAAAGCAATATGCGGAAAGCGGTCATCAAGTTTTAGCCATCTCTAGAAACTCAGAGCCTTTATCGGCTGTAAACCATAAAAACATCACTGTTTTATCAGTTGATATTTCAAATCCTCATGAAGTTCTTAAGATTGTAGCTTTCGTAAAAAATGAATGGAAAAAAGTAGATATTTTAATTAATAATGCTGGGAAATTAATAAATAAACCCTTCACAGAAATCTCTTCAAAAGAGTTTCTAGAAGTATATAAAGTGAATGTTTTCGCTGTTGCCGAAATCACAAAATTAATGATACCCTTTTTACAAAAAGGAAGCCATGTAGTTACTATTAGCTCTATGGGAGGAGTTCAAGGGAGTATGAAATTTCCTGGATTGGCAGCATATTCTTCAGCAAAAGGAGCTGTAATTACCTTGTCCGAATTATTAGCAGAAGAATACAAAGCACAACAAATTACTTTTAATATTTTAGCAATAGGAGCTGTACAAACGGAAATGTTAGCAGAAGCCTTCCCTGGCTACCAAGCGCCACTTTCTGCGGTAGAAATGGCAAATTATATTTATGAATTTTCCTTGACTGGAAATAAATTTTATAACGGAAAAGTCTTACAAGTTTCTTCCTCAACACCTTAAATAATCTGTAATACATTGACTTCAAGCTATCAAGACTTCGTTCCTTTTAAAGCGATACCATTCATAGAATTTCTAATTAATGAACATAATTTCACATTAAAAATAGTAAAGCAAAGAGAAACAAAACATGGAGACTTCAGAAGCTTACCGAATGGAAAATTCCAAATAACTATAAATAATAACCTCAACAAGCATCAATTTTTATTAACGTTAGTCCATGAGATTGCCCACCATGTTACCCATCAAAAATTCGGCATGGCAAAGCCGCACGGTAAAGAGTGGAAAGCAGTTTTTCAACATTTAATGTTGCCTTTTTTAAACCCTGGCATTTATCCAATAGAGCTCTTACCTTATTTGGCAAACTACTTAAAGAATCCGAAAGCAAGTACAGATTCAGATGCGAAACTCTCATTAGCACTTAAAGGAAATACAGCAGCAATAGGAAAGTATTTTGTGTTTGCCATTCCGTTCGGAAGCTTTTTTATCTTTAAAGGTTTTATTTACAAACGAGGGAACAAAAGAAGAACACGCTACGAATGTTTAAATACGGTGACTAAAAAAATCTATCTGTTTCATCAAAACGCAGAAGTAGCACTTTGTGATGAATCCTAGGGAAAAAACAGCATATAAAAATTTATTTTAAAAAGTCTTTATGAAGCCTAGTCTCTTTTGATAAAGAGGGTGTCTAACTCCATTTCTTCTTGAAGCCAACTTCTCAGTACTATTTCTTTCACTGCAATAGCACTGTCTGCTAACTTTAGATTCCACTTAATAGTAGCCAATGGAATAGTATCAATTTTAATAAAGTCTTTTGAGGAGAGCACATTTGCAAAACTGATTTCCTCAATAGCAGAATATCTGATTTTTGCATCTTTAGCAATCCTACTAAAAGCTACTACTTTCTGATTTTTATTCAAAGCATCTTGCTCTATTCGGTTATTCAATCCGAAAATAGTTTCTTGCAATTCTGTGAGTTGTTTTTGCAATCCCGAAATAATATTCTTACTCTCCTGAAGTTCTTCTCGCTTTTCAGTATATGCTGTTGTAATGAGTTCAAAACTTTTAGTATCACTTCCTTTTATTCTTAATTTGAAATCCGCCAAGTTCGGATACGTCTTAGCATCAGCTAGCTCATTAAACAAATCATTTTCAGTCGCTTCATTTACTTCATTAAAAAAATTCAAATAGATTTCTTTCTTTTCAATGTCTTTATCCCAGTCAATTAACTGTAAGTATTTATTTATTTTAATTTCATTTTTAATAAATGAGCTGATCTGCGTATTCATTTGGTTATTTTGAAATGCATTAATAAAAGTAAAAATTGCAGGGATCATGACCGACAAACCTATAATCGTAGCAATTGTAGAATACCTTTTTCTTTTCGCCGCATTTGCATATTTATGCATCGGGAAATGGAGTAATTTTAGGACCAGAAAAGTTGCCAGTGCAATAAAAATTGTATTGATAATAAATAAATACATTGCCCCCAAAAAATAAGTGTAATTACCTTTTGCCAAACCGTAACCCGCGGTGCATAGCGGGGGCATTAAAGCAGTTGCTATAGCAACGCCAAAAATTACAGAAGCAACAGTACCTTTTTTAGTTCTGGCCACCATCAAAGCCAATCCTCCAAAAAATGCAATTAAAACATCTCTAATATCTGGACTAACCCGTCCCAATAATTCAGAATTATCTTCGCTTAAAGGAAATAAGTAAAAGAATAAAAAAGAAGCAAATAAACTAAGGCCAATCATAATTCCTAAGTTCAGCAACGACTTTTTAAAAGTGTCGATATCATTTAATGCAAATGACATCCCTAAACCTAAAATAGGTCCCATCAGTGGAGATATTAACATGGCACCAATCACCACCGCAGTTGAATTCGCATTTAACCCGATAGAAGCTACAAAAACTGCAAACAACAAAATCCATGCTGTTGCTCCTTTAAAAGGAATATCTGCTTTGATAGCCGCTATGGTCGCTTCATGATCCGTATCATCTCTAAAATCAAAAAGCTCAATTAGAAACTTTTTAATACTATTTAATAAGCCCTTTGCATCATTTTTAATATTTTGCTTAGACGCTTCGGATGTTTTCGCCATGTTCTTTTTCTTAATTTCTTCTCGCCTCATTGTTTCTTTATAGTCCCTGTAAGATACAAAAAACTGATTTTAATTAGTCCGCTCTTATTGAAGATAAATTTTATCTATTTCTAGCTTAAAGTTCTCTTCTGTCTTATTCCCAATTAAAAAAGCAATCTCTTCTATGTTTTTTGATGAAAAGTTTCCAATTGATAATTTTCTACCTCTAAATGTAGGATACATTTCTGAAAGTTTAATTGTAATCGTCTGCCAAGCGCCATTTGTTTCAAAAACAGTAATAAAAGAATGATAATCTGTATTTTTATTTTTAATTCTAAACTGAAAATTTTTACCATCTCCTTTTACCTTTAAAACAACCTCTTTAAAACTATTTAAATTCTTTTTTGGGAATTTGTATCTTAAGGAAGAAAAGCCTCCATTGTTTTCTAAAGATATCTTGCCATAAAACACTCCAAAACCTTCAACACTCTTGTTAAAATTTCCAGAAGACCTTCCCCCCATCACACCATCATCTATGATTCTCCAGTCAGAGGTATCTGAATTCAAGTTAAAATCATAAATAAGTTGGTTTACATCACTCATAAAAAAAAACGAAATACATATTAAATAAATATTATTCATAATTCATAATTAGTCTCTAAAAATATTTATTAAAAAGAAACTGTAGTGTGAAAAATATGTTAAATAAAAAACGAAAAGGAACATTTCGTTCCCTTTAAATGATTTAATTAGGTGGTATTCCAATTCACGGAAAAAGAAAATAATGCTTCCGAAAAAACTCTTAAAACAAAAAAAAGTTTGTAGAAAACTACAAACTATTTTACTTCTTTTGTGACCGGGCTGGGGCTCGAACCCAGGACCCTCTCCTTAAAAGGGAGATGCTCTACCAACTGAGCTACCAGGTCATTCTTTTTCCTTAGCGGGTGCAAATATAAGGCTTATTTCAACAAATCCAAATAAATTTTTATTTAGTTTTATTTAAATAAACTCGCCTTACTTTTTTTAATAAATTAGAGGAGTACACAAAACTTACAACCGCTTCATTATCAGTAGAAAATATATCTTCACTTGTGCCTTCCCAAGCTTTGACTCCCTGATTTAAAAAAATTATTTTTTCACCAATTTCAATGACAGAGTTCATATCATGTGTATTAATCACAGTAGTAATTTTATATTCATCTGTAATTTCTTGAATTAAATTATCGATTACAATTGCAGTTTGAGGGTCTAAACCAGAGTTTGGTTCATCACAGAATAAATATTTAGGATTCATTACTATTGCTCTTGCAATGGCCACCCTTTTTTGCATTCCACCAGACAATTCTGCGGGGAGTTTTTTATTTGAATTTTCTAAATTTACCCGCGTTAAAACGGCATTTACCCGATCTAACATCTCCGCTTGCGTTTTCCCTGTAAACATTTTTAAGGGAAACATTACATTTTCTTCAACGGTTTGTGAATCAAACAGTGCACTCCCTTGAAAAACCATGCCAATTTCTTGCCGCCATTGCATTTTTTGCTTTTGAGAGAATTCTGTATTTATTCTTCCATCAAAAGAAACAGTTCCTTTTTCTGGAATATGCAAACCAATAAGGGATTTTAGAAAAACAGTTTTTCCTGAACCACTTTGTCCGATAATTAAATTTGTTTTTCCCGGTAAAAAAGTAGTTGAAATCCCTTTTAACACTTTAATCCCATTAAAACCTTTGTGCAAATTTTTAACCTCTATCATACTTTTAAGTTAATAACAGTTGTGTTAATATATAGTTAGAAATTACGATTAAAATAGTAGTCCAAACAACCGCTTGTGTGCTTGCTCTACCTACAGCAATTGAACCTCCTTTTACATAATATCCGTGATACGAAGGCACTGTAGCTATTATGAATGAAAAAACCAATGTCTTTATCATTGCATACACTATTAAAAACGAGTTGAACTCTGTTTGAATTCCTATAATATAGTCTGCTCCTGAAAATAAACCAGAAGCAACCCCTGCCAACCAACCGCCAAAAATCCCTAGAACCATTGCCAAAATAATCAAAAAAGGATAGAAGAATAAAGCTGCTAAAATTTTGGGCAGTACTAAAAAATTTAGCGCATTTATACCCATCACCTCCAAAGCGTCTATTTGCTCTGTAACCCTCATGGCACCGATACTTGATGTAATATAGGACCCTACCTTACCTGCCAAAATAATACAACAAAAAGTAGGTGCAAATTCTAAGATAATCGATCGTTTAGCTGCAAAACCTATTAAAGAGTCTGGTATAAACGGACTGTCTAAATTCAATGCCGTTTGCAATGCAATTACACCTCCAATAAAAAAAGAAATAAACATAATTATCCCAATAGATTTTAAGCCTAGATCTTCAATCTCCTTCATTAAAGCAGTATAAAAAATATGGAGCTTCTGCGGCTTTTTAAAAACCAATCTCAACATCATAAAATATTTACCAACATGCTCTAAATACGTCATTCCCACAAATTTTAGCTAAAGTATTAAAATATGATTAATTGAATGTTAATTATAGTGCATCAAAATAAAAAATAATTACTTTTGGCATAAATAAAACTAAATCCCTCATGAAAAGAGCATTTTTCTCTCTATTAATTATAATTATGTCGCTTTTCAATTGCATTCATACAAAAGCACAAACAAAAAAACCCAAGCTAGTCGTCGGTATTGTAATTGATCAAATGAGATATGATTACTTAACACGGTATGCTGAAAGGTATGGTGAAGACGGTTTTAACAGAATCTTGAAAAATGGATTCTCACTAGAGAATGCCCACTATAATTTTATGCCTACGTATACTGCTCCAGGTCATGCCTCGATTTTCACGGGTACGACGCCGAGTAGTCACGGTATAATTTCGAACAACTGGTACGATAAGTCTTTAAAAAAAAGTATTTATTGTGTAAGTGACACCAATTATAAAACAATTGGTAATACAGGGAATGTAGGAGAAAAATCACCTAAAAGAATGCTTACTACAACCATTTCAGATCAACTGCATCTAGCACAGAATATGCAGGGAAAAACTATTGGCGTTTCTATAAAAGATAGAGCGGCCATATTGTCCGCTGGTCACAGCGCAAATGCAGCCTATTGGTACGATGCTGGAGCCAAAAATCAATGGATTACAAGTTCTTACTATTTGGAAAAATTACCCAATTGGGTCAAAAAATTTAATGAGCAAAATAAAGCAAACTCCTATTTAAACGATACTTGGAATACCTTATATGATATCAAAACGTATGCTCAAAGTAGAGCTGACGATAACCTTTTTGAAAAGAATTTAAACGGACAAGAAAAACCTGTTTTTCCAAAAGATTTAAAAAAATTAAGGAACGATAATGGGGACTTTGATTTAATAAAAACGGTGCCTGCAGGAAATACCCTTACCGTAGATTTTGCAAAAGCTGCTATTAAGGGCGAAAAATTAGGAAAAACAGCGTTCACAGATTTTTTAACCGTGAGCTTCTCTGCTACTGATTATATTGGACACCGGTATGGGGTTGCTGCGGTTGAAACTGAAGACACCTACTTGCGGTTAGATAAAGATTTAGCTACCTTTTTTAATTTTTTAGATGCCGAGGTTGGCAAAGGTAACTACACGTTATTTTTAACGGCAGATCATGCTGCTGTTCATGTACCTTCCTATTTACAGTCTTTAAAAATACCAGCACATTATTTAGATATCCAAGGTTTTAAAAATTATATTTCTGTGATTACTCAAAAATATTTTAATTCTAAAGCGTTAATAGAAAATATTTCTAATTATCAGATTTTCTTAGACAAAGAGAAAATTGAATCTTTAGGGTTGGACAAAAATACAGTTGCGCAAAAATTAGCAGATGAAGTTGTGAATTTTGACAACATCTATAAAGCTTTCTCCGCAAGAACATTGCAAACGACAAACTTTACAGACGGCATAATGAACTCTCTTCAGAACGGTTATAATCAAAAGTTTTCTGGCGATGTTTTAATGATTCCTTATCCAGCAACTTTAATTAATGGTGCAAAAGGAACTAGCCACGGTTCTGGCTATTCATATGACACACATGTACCGCTTATTTTCTATGGTTATGGTATCAAAAAAGGAAAATCATTAAAGAAATATGATATTACTGACATCGCACCCACTATTGCAAATTTATTAAAAATAGAAGCACCCAATGGAACTTCTGGAAAAATAATTGAAGAGGTATTGAAAAAATAAAACGTGCACTCTTAATTAACACAATCTCTAAAACAATAAAATCAATATCGTTAGATACCCCCTGCAGCTTTATTCTGAATTTTAGGGCTACTTCTAAAATCGCCAAAAAAGAAACGCCTTCAGTAATATGACAAAAACTAAATCACGTTATAATAAACCCTAGTTTTTGCGTTATTTGAAATAGTTTACGATAAATTTAATTTTAATAAAAATATTAAAATTAAATTTTTGGCAAGAAAACTTCTGCCATCATGCAACGTGCACTCCCGCCACCACAGGATTCTATAGTATCTAAAGAGCTAAAAATTATTTCACAATGGTTGTTGATTTTTGCAATTTGACTTTGCGTCAAAGATATATGGGCCGCTGTGCTCATTACCAAAAATAATTCGTTTTTTGCTCCGCGAACCTGGAGCATATTTCCTGCAAAATTGTGCATTTGAAGCTCCGTAATTTCAATTACTTGCTTGCCATCTTCTTTTAAATGCTTTAAAACATTTTTTCTTTCGGACTTATCATCTATAGTTTCTAGACATATGATAGCAAAAGTCTCTGCAATACACATCATCACATTTGTATGATAAATGGACGCCCTTTTCTCCTTTACAGTCTGGTTTGCCATAAAAACTACGGGTGTATACTCAAAATCCTCACAAAATTCTATAAACAAATCTTCGTCTGCTCTTACGGATAAAGCGCAATATGCTTTTTTATTAACCCTATCCAAAATGATACTTCCGGTACCTTCTAAAAAGAAATCTTCAAATTCGGCAGCAGTGTAATCTACCACATTCTCTATCAAAAACCCTTTTTCTTCTATTTCAGTAAGAATATCATCTCTTCTTTCTAAGCGTCTGTTTTCGGCGAACATTGGATATAAACCAATAGTTCCGTCTGCATGGAAGGAAATCCAATTGTTTGGAAAGATAGCATCCGGTGTGTCAAAAGTATCTGTATCAGCAATAACAAGCACTTCTACACCATAGCTTTTCAGTTTGAAAACATAGTTGTCAAATTCTTCTTGCGCTTTTCTATTAATTTCTGCATTTTGTAAATCTATGTTTTCTTGAAAATAATTATTTACGGCTGTCTGTTCATTCATCCTAAAGTTGATAGGACGAATCATTAATATAGAATTTGTAGTTTGCTGCATTTTTTAGAATTTGGACACAAAGATAGACACATATTATGACAGAGGCCCCCTTTTATTAAAAAACCACTTCCTTTTTTGAAACGATTACTTAAAAAACACTTAATCCAATTCTAGGGGTCCTTAGCGTAATACTTGTTCGCTTTGGGCTTCTATGATATCTTCTTTCATATCGATAGTTACTATGGTAATAATAATTGGCATGGTATTGATAATAATATCCATGATTGCAATGATTATTGCAATGCGCAGAGTGCACTGCATAGGCATCTTTTTTGCCCTTCATATAAGCGCTGTGAGCAATCTCATCTCGCTTCTTTAATTCTCTTTCGTACTGTTTTTGTTCTTTCCAGAATTTTTTGTCTTCGGATTTTGATTTAGAGTTCAACCCCTGTTCAAATTTAGCATCCTCTTTTGCGCGTTTAGTGTAATAATTTTCTTTCCCAAATAAGGTATCTTTTTCATATCCTTGTGCGTAAGAAAAGTTTATTGCTCCAAATAAAATTGCAGTTAATAGTAGTCTTGTTGTCTTCATGATTTTAGTTTTAAATGTTCATAAATAATTTTATTTATGCTATTTTTAAAACAACTATCTCCTGATTTACCCTACTGCAATAAATTATTTTTTTCCTATTTAATCTCTTATCAGTGGCATGGTAGAACAGCGCAGCAAACCTTCTTGTTTAGCAATTTCTGCATAGGGAACTTCTTCCACAATAAAACCGTTCGCGCGCAACCACGTATTTAGACGTGTAAAGTTTTTTTCTGATATTATTACCTCTTCGGAAATAGAAAATATATTACTATTCATGCTAAACATCTCCTCTTTGTCAATTTCAAAAACATTTTCCTTTCCAAAAAAATTCAACAACCATTCATATTCCTGTTCTACTAAAAATCCGTTTTTATGAAGTATGGCTTTATTTCTTCCTATGGGTTGGAAACAACAGTCTAAATGCAGCGCATTTTCCTTTGCCATTGTATTGTGTTTTCTTAACTCAAAAGGTTTTACAATTTTCTCTGGAAACAACCTTTGTATCGCTTGAACTGCAGCTAAATTTGTACGTGCTGTAATATATTCTGTATAATCTTCACCCGAATACGTACCCACAAAAATATACTCATTCCAAGGCATTACATCACCACCCTCTACATGACATTCTTCCGGAAGTTTAATGATTTTTGTTGGATTAAATTTAGAAATAACAGAGTGTATGGCTTCTATTTCTTGATCTCTGTCTGGCAAAATGTTTGCTTTTACTAATGTGTCTTCAATAACAAAAGCAATATCTCTAGAAAAAATTTGATTGTAATTTTCAATAAGCTCAGGTCTAAAAACCGCTACTTTATACTTTTCTAAAATAGCAGCCAATGCATCCATTTCCAGAACCATGGCTGCCTCTTTTGGATACGTACCTGCCAAAACGTGTTGTATACTTTTCGGATCGTAACAATCTTCTGCTTTGGGCACGCCCCCATTACTATTTGCAATTCCCAAAACAACTGCTCTTAACCTGGAAGTTTCGTTCTTAATATTGAGTGCTAACATCTAAAAAGGGATGAAAAAAGCCTCATTAATTAATGAAGCTTTTATTGGAATAAATATACTATTTTAATTTATCTTTTTTCTATTGACTGGAAGGGTCTTAAATTTTCTCCAGTATAAATCTGACGCGGTCTTCCTATTGGTTCTTTGTTTAAACGCATTTCCTTCCATTGCGCAATCCAACCTGGCAAACGACCTAAGGCAAACATCACAGTAAACATTTCCACAGGTATACCCATAGCTCTGTATATGATTCCTGAATAAAAATCTACATTTGGGTATAATTTTCTATCTACAAAATAAGGATCATTTAAAGCTTCTTGCTCTAAACCTCTTGCGATTTCTAAAATAGGGTCTTCTACACCTAAATCTTTTAATACTTCATCGGCCGCCTTTTTAATAATAGTAGCTCTTGGATCAAAGTTCTTATACACACGGTGCCCAAATCCCATCAAACGGAAAGGATCTTTTTTATCTTTTGCCTTCGCCATGTATTTTTTGGTATCTCCACCATCTGCCTTTATCGCCTCTAACATTTCTAAAACTGCTTGATTTGCACCACCGTGCAATGGTCCCCAAAGCGCAGAAATTCCTGCTGATAAAGATGCAAATAATCCTGCATGCGATGAACCTGCAATTCTTACCGTTGAAGTAGAACAATTTTGCTCGTGATCTGCATGTAAAATTAATAACTTGTCAAGTGCATCTTTTATAATTGGATTTATAATATACTCTTCGTTCGGCTCTTCGAACATCATTTTCATCACATTTTCAACATAGCCTAAAGATTTAGAACCATAGTTTAATGGTAAACCCGACTTTTTACGCATTGTCCAAGCAACTAATACTGGAAATTTTCCTAATATTTTAACAATGGCATTGTACATTTCTTCTTCTGAATCTACATTTACCGAAGATGGGTTAAATGCAGTTAAAGCACTTGTTAACGAAGATAAAATCCCCATGGGATGCGCAGACTTTGGAAATGCTTCTAAGATTTTTCTAACATCATCATCTACTACAGATTTTGATTTTATATCCGCATGAAACTTTTCAAGCTGCTCCTTTGTTGGTAACTCTCCAAAAATTAAGGCATAAGCCACTTCTAAAAAACCTGCTTTTTCAGCTAATTCCTCAATAGCAAAACCTCTATACCTTAAAATCCCTTTCTCTCCATCTAAAAACGTAATAGCACTTTCACAAGAACCGGTATTTTTGAAACCAGGATCAATCGTTATTACTCCGTTGGTTGCACTCCTTAGAGTTTTAATATCTATCCCAACCTCATTTTCTGTTCCTTTTACAAGAGGGAATTCGTATACGTTTTCTCCAATCTGTAATTTCGCTATATCTGGCATCTGCAATGGTTTTTTTTATTATTCTAACGGCTTACAAGGTACCAATTTTAATAGCAATTTAAAATGAGTTCGCATAAAATTTTAATATAATAAAATACTGGAAAGCTATGCTACTTTTTTACAAAAAAAAACCCACAAATTTCTTTGTGGGGCTCTGAATTTAAGTATTTTACGCCTTATATATTAAACGCTTTTTCTCCAGGAAAATAGGCAATATCTCCTAACTCTTCTTCAATTCTTAATAACTGGTTGTACTTCGCCATTCTATCTGAACGTGAAGCAGATCCTGTTTTTATTTGACCACAGTTTAAAGCAACTGCTAAGTCTGCAATTGTATTGTCTTCTGTTTCACCAGATCTATGAGACATTACAGAGGTATAACCTGCATTCTTGGCCATATTAACGGCTGCAATTGTTTCTGTTAACGTTCCTATTTGATTTACCTTAATTAAGATTGAATTTGCAATACCATTTTCGATTCCTCTCGACAAACGTGCTACATTAGTTACAAATAAATCATCTCCAACTAATTGTACTTTATCACCAATCTTTTCGGTTAAATATTTCCAACCCTCCCAATCGTTTTCATCCATTCCGTCTTCAATCGAAATAATGGGATACTTTTCAGACAATTCAGCCAAATAATCAGCTTGTTCTTTTGAAGAACGCACTTTACCCGTTTCTCCTTCAAACTTGGAATAATCATAATTTCCATTCACATAAAATTCTGCAGCTGCACAATCTAAGGCAATCATAATATCATCTCCCAAGGTATACCCTGCATTACTAACCGCTAATGCAATCGTTTCCAAAGCATCTTCAGTTCCACCCGCTAAATTTGGAGCAAAACCTCCCTCATCACCTACGGCTGTGGACAAACCTCTATCATGTAAAACTTTTTTTAGATTGTGAAAAATTTCAGAACCCATTTGCATTGCTTTCGAAAAAGTTGCTGCTTTCACAGGCATTACCATAAATTCTTGAAAAGCAATAGGTGCATCAGAATGTGATCCACCATTAATAATATTCATCATCGGTACTGGCAAAGTATTCGCGGAAACACCACCAATATAACGATACAAAGGCATCCCTAACTCATTTGCTGCTGCCTTTGATACTGCTAAAGAAACACCTAAAATTGCGTTTGCTCCTAATTTAGATTTGTTCGGCGTACCGTCTAAATCTATCATAAGTTGATCGATTGTATTTTGCTCAAAAACCGAAACACCTAATAGCTCCGAGGCGATAAGTTGATTTACGTTTTTAACAGCATTTAAGACGCCTTTACCCATATAATCTTTGCCTCCATCACGTAATTCCACTGCTTCGTGCTCACCTGTAGAAGCTCCTGACGGAACTGCAGCTCTGCCTAAAATTCCATTTTCTGTAGTAACATCTACTTCTACTGTAGGATTTCCTCTTGAATCAAAAATCTGACGTGCGTGAACGCTAATTATAATGCTCATTATTTTATTTTTATGATTAATTTTAATTTTTATTTATACCTCCGTAAAATTACGAAATGTCTTAGGTATTTAATACTATGTATTTGATTAATTACGAAAACGTTTCCTGAAATTAAACAAAAAAAAACCCACTCAAAAAATGAGCGGGAAAATATTATGAAAATAAGTGCGAATTTTACACTACAATCAAATTTACAATCTCATAGGGCTAACTATTTAAAAATCGGACCAATAGGATGTATCGTCCGACGAACATACCTTAAATTTCGATAATCGGATTTAATGCTTCTTGATTAACGCGATAAATTGATCAAATAAGTACTCTGAATCGTGCGGTCCAGGACTTGCCTCTGGATGGTATTGCACAGAAAACACCGGTTTATTTTTTAGTTTGATTCCTGCAACTGTGTGGTCATTGAGATGCACATGGGTAATCTCTATATTTTCATTCTGAACTGTTTGCTCTTTATCAATTGCGAAACCGTGATTTTGCGAAGTAATCTCTCCTTTACCTGTTAATAAATTTTTGACAGGATGGTTTATTCCTCTATGACCATTATGCATTTTATAAGTAGAGATGCCATTTGCCAATGCAATCACTTGATGTCCTAAACAAATACCAAATAACGGCAAGTCTCTTTTAATAATTTCTTTCGCCAGCTCTTGGGCAGCCTTAAGAGGTTCGGGATCTCCAGGACCGTTAGAAATAAAATAGCCGTTTGGATTAAAAGCTTCAAGCTCTGAAAATACAGCATCAAATGGAAAAACTTTAATATAGGCTCCTCTTTTTACTAGATTTCTTAAAATATTTTTCTTAATTCCAATATCTAAAGCAGCAATTCTGATTGCAGCATTTTCATCTCCTACAAGATAAGCCTTCTTGGTTGAAACTTTAGACGCCAACTCGAGGCCTTCCATAGAAGGTACATCTGATAACTTTCTTTTTAAGCCTTCAATATCGTCAATTTCCGTTGAAATAATAGCATTCATTGCTCCATTATCTCTTATATAAGCTACTAATGCCCTTGTGTCTACATCAGAAATCGCAACAATATTATGCTTTTCAAACCAATTCTTTAAATTCCCATCGGAATCCACTCTGGAGTGGTTAAAACTAAAGTTTCTACAAATTAAACCTGAAATTTTAATACCTTCAGACTCTACCTCTTGGTCATTTACACCATAGTTTCCAATATGCGCATTCGCAGTCACCATAATCTGGCCAAAGTAAGAAGGATCCGTAAATATTTCTTGATATCCGGTCATTCCTGTATTAAAACATATTTCCCCTGTTGAAGTGCCCTCGATGCCTACGGATTTACCATAAAAAATAGTCCCGTCAGCTAGCAGCACCAATGCTTTTTTTCTTGTTTGATATTTCATTAATTATTGTTGTTGTTGTTGTTGTTGTTGTATTTATAAATTTATTTGATGTTGCTAAAATATAAAAAAAAAAAAAACAATCAAAGTACTTTTTTCTGCATTCTATTAAATAATTTAACCAAATCCTTCTCTCTCTTATAGGCTATTTTGTGCTTAGACATAGTATATTTTCGCTTTCTTAGCATCCTCAACCAAGAAACAAAAAAAAATTCATCGTTGTCCCAAACTTCAAACTAAGTTATAAAAAAAGGGATAAACGTAAACGTTTATCCCTTTTTTTATATTAACAAAATCTCATTTCTTACTCTTCAGATTTCTCTTCAGTTACCGTACCTTCTACTTTAGGAGTTTCAACTTTCTTGCTTCTTCCTCTTCTTGTAGTTTTCTTAGCTTTATTTCCATTAGGATTATAGATCTCGTTGTAATCAACTAATTCTACCATAGCCATAGGAGCGTTATCTCCCTGACGATTTCCCAATTTTATAATACGAAGGTACCCACCTGGCCTATCCGCAACCTTTACAGAAATTTCTTTAAACAATTCCGTTACTGCAAACTTATCACGAAGATGAGAAAATACAATACGCCTGTTATGCGTTGTATCTGATTTAGACTTAGTGATTAATGGTTCTGCATACACTCTTAATGCTTTTGCTTTTGCCACTGTGGTATTAATACGCTTGTGCTCTATCAATGAACAAGTCATATTTGACAACATCGCCTTTCTATGCGAAGTTGTTCTTCCTAAATGATTGTGCTTTTTACCGTGTCTCATGACTTTTGTTTTGAACTTTCATCTTGCATCAACTCGTTTTGAGGAGCAAAATATGAATGATTAATCTCTATCTAACTTATATTTACTTAAATCCATTCCGAAACTTAACCCTTTCACAATAACTAATTCTTCTAGTTCTGTTAACGATTTCTTTCCAAAGTTTCTGAACTTCATTAAATCACTCTTATTGAACGATACTAAATCTCCTAAGGTATCTACTTCTGCTGCTTTTAAACAATTCAAAGCTCTAACAGATAAATCCATATCGATTAATCTCGTTTTTAATAACTGACGCATGTGTAATGATTCCTCATCATATGTTTCAGTTTGTGCTATCTCATCCGCCTCTAAAGTAATACGCTCGTCAGAGAATAACATAAAGTGGTGAATTAAAATTTTAGCTGCCTCTGTTAACGCATCTTTAGGACTAATAGATCCATCAGTGTCGATATCAAAAACCAATTTTTCATAATCTGTTTTCTGCTCTACACGAAAATTTTCGACTGCGTACTTGACATTCTTAATTGGTGTATAAATAGAATCTGTAAAAATTGTACCTATTGGAGCAGAAGCTTTCTTATTTTCCTCTGCAGGAACAAATCCTCTTCCTTTTTCAATAGTAATCTCTGCATTTAATTTCACAGATTTATCCATGTTACAAATTACTAAATCGGGATTTAATACTTGAAAGCCTGAAATAAACTTCTGTAAATCTCCTGCAGTAAATTGCTCTTGACCAGATACTGTGATAGAAACCGTTTCTCTGTCTGTTTCTTCTATTTGTTTCTTAAAACGTACTTGTTTTAAGTTCAATATAATTTCAGTAACATCCTCTACAACACCGGAGATAGTAGAAAACTCATGTTCTACTCCATCCAATCTTAAGGACGTAATTGCGAACCCCTCTAAAGAGGATAAAAGTACCCTCCTTAAAGCATTTCCTACCGTTAAACCAAAACCTGGTTCTAAAGGCCTGAACTCAAATCTCCCAGAAAAATCTGTAGATTCAATCATTATTACTTTATCGGGCTTTTGAAAATTTAAAATTGCCATATTTCTTCGTTTTAATTGTTATTCAGTTGCGCGGTATATAAGTCTGAAGAAGTACTTATGAACCCTTTGGCTAAATTCCAATGTGATTAATTTATTACTTAGAATATAATTCTACGATTAACTGCTCTTTGATATTTTCTGGAATCTGAAGTCTTGCAGGTACTTTCACAAAAGTTCCCTCTTTCTTATCTGAATTCCATGTCAACCATTCATATACACTGCTATTAGACGCTAAGGCATCTTCAATAGCTTGTAAAGATTTAGATTTCTCTCTCACTGCAACTACATCTCCTTCTTTCAAACTATAAGATGGTACGTTTACAATCTCTCCATTTACCGTAATGTGTCTGTGAGACACTAACTGACGTGCTCCACTTCTGGAAGTAGAAACTCCCATTCTATACACTACATTGTCTAAACGAGACTCACATAACTGAACTAAAATCTCACCAGTAATCCCTTGAGAAGCTGATGCCTTTTTAAACAAGTTACTAAACTGACGCTCTAGAATACCATAAGTATACTTCGCTTTTTGCTTCTCCATTAATTGAGTTGCATATTCAGATTTTTTTCCACGTCTTCTTGCATTTCCATGCTGTCCTGGTGGGTAATTTCTTTTTTCGAAGTTTTTATCTTCCCCAAAAATTGCTTCGCCAAATTTACGTGCAATTTTGGTCTTTGGTCCTGTATATCTTGCCATTTCTTTGTTGTTATAATCAGGGATTATGAATTAAGGCTAATCCTTCGATAATCTAATTCCCAATTGGTTAAAATATTTAATTATACTCTTCTTCTCTTTGGTGGACGACAACCGTTATGCGGAATTGGGGTAACATCAATAATTTCTGTTACTTCAATACCTGCATTGTGGATTGATCTAATAGCAGATTCTCTACCATTTCCTGGACCTTTCACGTACACTTTTACTTTACGTAAACCTGCTTCTTTTGCAACTGCTGAACAATCTTCTGCTGCTAATTGAGCTGCATACGGAGTATTCTTCTTAGAACCTCTGAAACCCATTTTACCTGCAGATGACCATGATATCACGTCACCTTTTTTATTTGTTAAAGAAATAATGATATTGTTAAAAGATGCCGTTACATGCGCCTCTCCTACTGCATCAATTATTACTTTACGTTTTTTTGAACTTGCTTTTGCCATAATGATTCAATTTTAGTAATTTAGTTTTCTGATTTTATAGTATTGCTATTATCAAATCTTTATTACTTGTCTAACTTTATTTTTTCTTGTTAGCTACGGTTTTTCTCTTACCTTTTCTTGTACGAGAATTGTTCTTCGTTCTCTGTCCTCTTAAAGGCAAGCCAAGTCTATGGCGAATTCCTCGTTGACAACCGATATCCATCAAACGTTTGATATTTATCTGAACTTCCGAACGTAACTCTCCTTCAATTGTAAAAGATCCTACTTGTTCTCTAATTGCTGCGATCTGATCATCTGTCCAATCTTGAACCTTAATACTCTCGTCTACTTTTGCTTCTGCTAAAACTTTTTTAGCTCTGCTGCTTCCAATACCGAAGATGTAAGTTA
>TARA_B110000027_G_scaffold134266_1_pt1 | contig 28663 bp, 25 predicted proteins | sample TARA_B110000027 | Tara Oceans TARA_B110000027 (sample SAMEA4397101) | marine metagenome | biome: Polar Biome; feature: [SRF] surface water layer (ENVO:00010504); material: water (ENVO:00002006), including particulate matter (ENVO:01000060) such as... | depth 5 m
GTTCATCTTAATTTTTAATATACCAAATAATTAGAAACCCTATAACTGCCAAACAAACATTGAATTATAACTATGATTTTTTTTTATATCATTATTAACTTTTTTTAAATCTAAAAATTGAAAAAGTTTATTATTTTCTGCAAAATCAAGATTATCAAGTACAAATTCTTTCAATTTTTTATTTTTTTTTATCCAATATTGAAATGGTACATCAAAACCAATTTTTGCTCTATTTGTAGTGATTTGATTGGGTAATTTTTCATTCATCATTTCACGTAACATTACTTTTCCTATTCCATTTTTTATCTTGTATTCACTTGGTAATGAAAAAGTATAATTTTTAATTTTTTCACCAGCAAATGGATCAATTGACATAACTTTAGTTTTGTTGTGAATTTCATTAAATGATAATATCGCTGGAGTTCTCTCTGAATACCAAAGTGAAAATACCAAATAAGCATTAATAAAACTTGATGAGGTAATTTTGAATGAACTATTTGTGATTAAATTTTGATTATAATTTTTAGCTAAGTATTTTTTACCTACAATTTCCATTTTAGGCTGAATAGTAAATTTTTTAGATTCAAAAATATTTTTGAAATAAAAATTTTTGAAAGCACTTAGGTTCTTGGGAAACGCTTTTGTGGAGTGGTTTTCAATCCAGCATCTCAATTCATTTTTAAATTTACTGCTATTTGTCTTATAAAGATCACATAAATTATAAAGATATGCTGGATAATTTCCTAAAAAATAATGATCTGGATTGCCTGCATTTATTATTGATTGATACCCTAACTTTGAAATCTTAGAATATAAAATTGTATACCCTAGACAAGAGCTGGTAGGCAATGGAAAATCGTGGTAATCATAACATGTTTTCCAAAAATTTAAAAAATCATTAGAACTAATACTTATTGGTGTCCATGACTTACAAAATTTTTTAGCTACTGATTTGGCTTTTTTAAATTCGTTAATTTGTAAATCAGTTTCATATTTTGCCGTAAATGAATGAACTGGTTTATTAATTTCTTTAAGAAATACAGCAGCAGAAGTGGAGTCTAGACCACTACTTAAAGCCAGTATAGATTTATTATTAAATTTCTCTCTTTGTCTATAAAAATTTTCTTTTATTAATTGATAAGCTTTTTTTTTAGAATCTTTATAACTAATTTTGTTATCAACCTTTATCTTAAAATAATTATACCTAAATGATAAAAATTTTTTATTACTATAATGTAAATATTTTCCTCCCTCTAAAAAATATAAATCTTTAAGAAAAGTATCTTTTTTGCCATATAAAATATTATATCTGCACATAATATATTTCATCAAAAAAACTTTATTAATTTTTTTTTCTTTTAGTGAATTTACAATTAAATTGGGAGCAGGACTAAAATAAAATTCTCTTTTTTTAATATTATGTTTATAAAATAGAGGCTTAAATCCATCCTTATCTCTAACAAGTAAAAAATTTTTTTTTACAAAAGAATAAAAAAATAAATTAAATGCTCCACTTAATGAATTAAGAAAGTTTTCTAATTCTTTTTTTTTTTTTATTTTTGACAATTTATTAAAAATTACTTCTATATTTAATTTTTTATCTAAATTATCATTAATTAAGCCATCAATTAGGCAGAAAAAATTATTATTATATTTAAGTGATATATTTTTTTTTTCTTCAAAATTAATTAATAATTCTTTTTTTTGAAATAAAAATTTATTTTTTGTATATTTGTTTTTTTTATTAAGGTTAATTTCAATTAGATACATAATTTTTGTTCTCGATATCTAAAAAAATTTTAGCGTTAATAAAATTAAATAAAAATTTGCTTAAATAATTTGGTTTAGATTTTGTTTGAAATAATTCAATAATTTTTTTTCTATCAACTAAATCATATATTTCAGATTTTTTATCAAATAAAAAATTTTTCATTTTTTTATTTTCAATATTAAAAATACTATCTATGGATGAATTAAAGCCAACTTTTTTTCTATCTAATCTTATATTTTCGTTTAAAATTCCCTCAAAGGCTTCTCGCAATAAATATTTTGAGTATCCTTTTTTTATTAAATATGATGATGGTAAACTGTAAACAAACTCTACTAAATTTTTATCTAAATATGGACTTCTGTTTTCTATAGAATAGTTCATAGAATTTAGGTCATCTTCATTCAAAATCACTGGAGTTATTTCAGAAAACAATTCATTTAGCATTCTATTTCTAAATAAATCTTCAGCGAATTTTTTTTCTTTAAATTTAGTATTATTTTTAACCAAAAAAAAACTTTTTAATATTTTGCTTTCATCAAAAATATGCTCTCTACTAAATCTATTTTTCATATATTTTTCAGGATCTCTTAATAAATCATTTCTAATATATTTTTGTATATATTTTAAAAAATTATTTTTTTCTTTTTCGAAAAATTTTTGATCTTTAATTGAATGAAGATGTAACAAATAATGATCGTAATAACCTGCAAAAATTTCATCTGCAGCAGTACCTAATAAACCTACTTTAAATCCTTGATTATTCATTTTTTCTAGCATTAAGGAATGATTATAATAACTAATTGTGGCTACTGGTGCGCTTCTATATTTAATTAAGTTTGCCAATCTATCTAGATTATTATCTTTTTTTAACTTAACAAATTCATGTTCACATTTTAAATCTTTGATATTTTTTAAAATATTTTTTTTTTCACTATATCTACTGTCTTCATCTATAATTGAAAATGTTTTAACCTTTTTATTGAAAATTTTTACAGCAACTGCCGCTATAATACTTGAGTCTATTCCACCACTTAGACATAAAGCAACTGGAACATCCGACCTAAGTCGCAAACCTATACTCTCAATAACTTTTTCTTTAGTGGTCTTTATTGCATCCTTAATGTTAATTTTATTATCTTGTTTAAGATTTAATTTCCAATATTTTTTGATTTTAAAATCTTCATCTACATATGAATATACGTAACTTGAATGAGGAATTTGTTTAATATTTTTATAAAAATTTTCGTCATATTTGTATAAGGATTTATATCCAAGTGTTAAATAGTTTAATAAATGGTTTTTATTTATTTCTATCTTTTCTGAGTATAAATTTTTTATATAATTAATTTCTGATCCAAAATAAAATCCATCTTTTGTTTTTAAAATATGAAATGGTTTTTCTCCAAATCTATCTCTAGAAAGGAATATTTTATTTGTTTTTTTATTATATATGGCCAAACTCCACATACCTTCAAAATAATCTAAACATTTTTCTCCATATAACATGAAGTATCGAAGAACTACTTCAGTGTCAGATTTGGTAAAAAACTTTATACCTTTTGCTTCTAATTTTTTTCTCAATTCAAGGTAATTATAAACTTCACCATTATAAACCATCACAAAATTTTCAATAACAAATGGCTGATTTGATTTAGAATTTAAATCTATAATACTTAATCTTGATGAGAATAGATTAATGTTTAGCCCCTTTTTATTTTTATATCTAAAATGATCTTGAAAGTTTGGACCTCTGCTTTTCATAATGTCCAAAATATTATCTATTTTTTTTTTAGAAAAATCTTTTTTACCAAAATAGCCTGCTATTCCACACATATAATTAATTATGATATATCTGACATTTTAATAACCTGATCAGATTGCAGGTTTTTTTTTAACACTTTATTAATAATTTTTTTTATCTGATTTGGATTTAAACCATTTCCAGGTCTAAGGTATTTAACATCTTTTTCTGTTAATTTTTCACCTTTTTTTAAATCTCTACTACTAACTATTGACCTTCTAAATTCTTTTATGTTTTTGATTTCATTTTTTTGTAACATTTTATTTTTTTTTCCCAACATCAATTCAATTTTCCTCGAACTATCAACGATATTTTTTAAATCAATAAAATCAGCAGATAATTGATGATCCCTAAAACTTGAATATTTTTTATTTATCGTAAAATGCTTTTCAATAATTTTTGCACCTAAGCTAATAGCAACTAATGAAGCTTCATTTCCAATTGTATGATCACTATAGCCAATTATACAATTAAATTTCTCTTTAAGAAATTTAATTGAATTTAAATTAGCATATTTAGGTTCCACAGGATACGCACTGACACAATGAAGCAGTGCAAAATTTTTATTAAATTTACTTTTTAGTATTTTTTTAGCTAATAAGACTATTCTCTTGATTTCACTTATGTTGGCCAATCCAGTAGATACTATTACTGGTTTTTTTGATTTTAAGACAACATCAATTAACTTAAAGAAATTATTATCACTTGATGCAATCTTTATAATATCAGAATTTTTACTTAAAAAATTTGCACTTTCTAAATCAAATGGTGTTGATATAAATAATAAACCTAATTTATTGGCTATTTTTTTTAAATTTTTAAATTGAGCATAGCTTAATTCAAAATTTTTAAGTTTCTTAAACCTTTTCTTGTCATTTTTATTAATAAAAAAAGATGTTTTATATGTTTGAAATTTTACAGCATCTACACCACTTTTTGATGCTAAATTGATCATTTTTTTTGCTAACTGATAGTTACCCTCATGATTATTACCTATTTCTGCAATTATAAATGTTTTATTTGGGTTAAATTCTTTTAGTTTCACAGGTTATTCCAAAACTTTTTATACCATTGGATATATTTAATATAACCTGTTTCAATTGGGTTTTTTGGTTCGTAACCTAATAAATCTTTTGCTTTTTTTATGCTTAATGTACCTCTTTCAGGCATAAATTTCTCTCTTTCCTTAAAGTTTATTTTAGTTTTAGGAAATTCAGATTTTAATATATCTATTAATTCAGAAATTTTTTTAGCTGATCCATAGGTTAAATTAAAAGTTTGATTTATTGAATTTTTATTTTCACAACAAAGCTTTAGTCCGCTAACTAGATCTTCTATATAAGTAAAGTCTAACTTATCCTCCCCATCCCCATTTATGTTAATTTCTAAATCTTGTAAGGAATTTTCTATAAAAATTTGACCCACTCTTCTACTTACACATCTTTCTCCATAAAGAGCGGAAGGTCTTATTATTGTATAAGGTAAATCAAATACTTGATTATAAGCTTTCACAATTAGTTCTCCTGAAAATTTAAGACTTCCATAAATCCCAATTGGATCACATTTATCATTTTCATCAACTTCTTGTTTTTCAAAATTTCCATAGACCATACTTGAAGAAATATAAATAACATGAGCTTTGTTATTTCTTGCTAAATCTAATGTATTTTCAAGAGTTCTTAGGCTGTGATCAAAAGTTGTGTGTGGATCCTTGTTTGATTTGTTTGCATGAGAAACTGCTGCTAAATGAACAATAATATCTGGTTGAACTTTCTCAATTAATCGCGACATAGCGTGATATTCTCTAGCATCTTGTATCAATAGGTCTACGCTTGATTTTTTTAAAAGATCTATTCTATTATTTAGAATAGAGTTATATAAATTTTTATTTTTTATATCATTACCGGTAAATGTAAGAATATTATTTATTGCAAGACTATCTATTACTGTTACAGAATGACCAGCTGACTTTAATTCTAAAGCTAAATTATGACCAATAAAACCACATCCGCCAACTAAGCAAATTTTTTTTTTCATATTAATTTAATGTGTCTTTCAAGATTTTACATATACGAGATATTTGTGAATGTTTTAAACCTGGATATACGGGTAATGAAATATTCTCCTTAGAATAAACTATAGAGTTTTTAAAATTAGCAGCAGAATAATTATATTTTTTTTTATAATAAGTCATTAATGGTAATGACTTAGCATAATGGATGGAAAAACCAACACCATTATTTTTAAGTGCTTTTATTAGTTTGTCTCTCTTTTTTGTAAAGATTTGAAAGATGAAATACGAGCAGTCATTAGAATATTCGGCAAATTTTATATTTTTAATTTTACTTAAAAATTTGTAATAAATTTTAGCATTTAATTTTCTTTTAATTAAGTTTTTCTTATATCTTGATATCTGTGCATGTCCCATTGCAGATTGGAAATCGGTCATTCTATAATTCAACCCTAACAACTTAACATCATAATGCCCAGGTTTTGTCCTATTATTTATGTCTTTGTCTATACCGAAAGCTTTTAACATTTTTATTTTTTTATAAACTGTTTTATCATTTGTAATAACCATACCACCTTCTCCAGTAGTAATTTGTTTAGTTGGATAAAAAGAAAAACAACCAGTCATTCCAAACAAACCTGCATGACGTGAATTATATTTTGTACCTACGGCATGTGCACAATCTTCTATGAGTTTAATTTTATATTTTTTACAAATTTTTAGTATTTCTCTCATTTTACAGGGGTACCCAGACATATGAACTATAATTAGTGCTTTTGTTTTTTTTGTAATATTTTTTTTTAAACTTTCTATAGAAATAGTCCCATTAAACATTTCAATATCAACAAATTTAGGAGTAGCCCCCACATACTCCACAGCGTGTGAGGTTGCTGTATGAGTCATTGCCGGAACCAAAACTTCATCACCTTTTTTTAAATTAGCAACTAAACATGACAGGTGTAAAGCTGCTGTACAGCTTGATACTGTTATGCAATATTTTGCATTTGTAAATTTTTTAAATTCATTTTCAAACAACTCAGTATATTTTCCATGAGTTAGCCATCCACTTTTAATAGATTTAACTACTGTTTTTAAATCATTTTTTTCTATTTTTTGTTCAGAAAACTTAATAGCGTTTTTCATTTTTATAAATACTTTACTTTAATTTTTTTAAAATTTTTTAATGACTTTTCTGCTGCTAATGCCACACTCATTGAATTTATTACTTCATTTTGATCAATTATATGTTTTTGATTTTTATCTAATAATGAGTTTATAAAATTATTAATAAGAATGCCTCTATTCTTTTTTTGTGGGTAGGATTCTTTTAAATTTGTAACTTTATTTTTTTTTTCGAACCCTTTCATAATTTTAGATTTATCAATATTATGAATTAATGAATACTTATTAGAAAAAATTTTTAATTCATGAAAATGCTTATAAGGACTTGTTGCTACTACTGATATTTTAACACTGATATTTTTATCATATCTTAATAACAATATACAATCTGATACTTTTTTATATTTTTTTAAATTTTTATTTATTGAGCCTAAAGCTATAACTTCTGAAGGTTTCTTATTTAATAACCAATTAACTAAATCTATCATATGAATAGCTGCACCATGAATAATCGAATATTCTTTTTTATGAGATCTCCACCCCTCAAGCTTCCATGGTCTAGCCCATATATAATCAGCCTCGATTATATTAATGTTTCCAAAGCTTTTTTTAGAAATGGTTTCTTTTATTTTTCTAAAAATAGGCTCAGTTCTTAAAACTAAATTGCTTGTTAATTTTAGATTTTTTTTCTTTTTTAAAACTTTTGAAATTTTTTTTAATTCATTATAATTTAAGCAAATTGGTTTTTCTACTATAACATTTTTATTATTTTCTAAAGATTTCATGACTTGACTAAAATGGTCATCATCATAACTTGCTATAGAAACTAAATTTATTTTTTTATCTTTAAATATTTCACTATCATTAGTAGTGAAGTTTATATTTTTGTATTTTTTTTTTAATTTATTCAAAATTTTGATATTTTTATCACATACAATTTTTACTTCACAATTTTTGTTTTTTCTCATTGTGTCAAAATGTTTCATTCCAACACCAAGCCCAATGACAGCAGAATAAATTTTATTATTTTGTTGAATCATATTCTTACCACTTTTTTATACTTCTTTTTATATGCAAATCTTGTATCAAAAATTATTTTTGAAAATTTTAGAATTTTCTTATAATCATAATAATCATGATCTGCTAAAATTAATGCACAATCAAATTTAGATAAATTTTTTTCATTAATTTTAATATTCTTTAATTTAATATCAAAGTTTTTTATCTTTGGAATTTTTTTAATATATTGATCAGAATAACTAATAGTATGATTTTTTTTTTTTAAAGCTTTTATTATTGGTATAGAGGGAGACTCCCTCATATCATCTATATTTTTTTTATATCCCATTCCAATAATTAAAATTTTTGCATTATTTATATTTTCTTTTTTTAAATGATTAATAACTTTCTCAACAATTCTTTTTTGAGTATCTTCATTAATAATACCTGCAAGTTTTATAAATCTTGCATTGGCTCCTTTTTTTTTAGCTTTCCAAAATAAGTAATATGGATCAATTGGAATACAATGCCCCCCAATGCCTGGTCCTGGCATAAACGGTCTAAATCCATATGGTTTTGTTTTTGCAGCTAGTATTGTTTCATAAATATCAATATTCATTTTTTCTGCGACAAACTTCATCTCATTTATAAAACCTATATTTACTGCTCTATAAATATTTTCTAAAAGTTTTGAAAGTTCAGCCACTTCTAGAGATGGAGCTACATGAACTTTTTTAAAAATTTTTTTATAAAATAAACTCATTAATTTTTTACATTTATTTGTGTGCCCAGATACTACTTTTGGAATTTTATCTAATTTATTTTCATTTCTATTTGGATCTATTCTTTCTGGACTAAAACCAACGAAAAGTTCTTCACCTATATTTAAATTTTTTTTAAAAGGATCTATGAAAAATTCTTTTGTAGTACCAGGATAACTTGTGCTCTCAAGAGCAATCAAGGTACCTTTTGATAATTGTCCCTTTAAACCCTTTAATACAGATTTTAAATAGCTTAAGTCAGGTTTTTTATCTGGTGTTAATGGAGTGGGTACACAAATAATTATTAAATCACTGTAAGAAATTTTTTCATAGTTATCAAAAATCTTGAAATTTCTTTCCCAAGATTTTTTTGATTTAATATTAATCTTATTAGAAAGATAGTCTCTTTTATATGTTTTTAAGATTTTTTTTTTATCAATATCAATTCCAGAAACAACAAAATTATTTTTAGCGATAAATAATGACAAAGGTAAACCAACATAACCTAGGCCAATGACTGAAACTTTTAAAGTCTTATTCTGTATCTTATTAATTAAATTTTTATAATAATTAGTTTTTATCATTTTTTATTTTAGTTAAAGAAATATATGGAAAAATTTTTAATACTTTGCAATTTATTTTATCTTTATAGATAGTTTTCATAATTTCACTAGAATAATAGGATGTAATTATTATTAAATCTATTTTTAATTTTTTTAATTGTTTGGGTGTAATAATTTTTAAATTAGTACCTAAAAAAAACTTGTTTTTTTTTTTTATATCACTATCTACAATATAATTACTTATTTCTGGTTTGATATTATACAAGTTAGTTGCTGCCACAAAAAAACCTCCTGCACCCCAAAAAATAATATTTTTATTTTTGAACTTGTCTATAGCATTGGTTATTTTGTCTTTATTATTTTCAATTTTATTTAGAAATTTTTTTATGTTTATATTCGATTTAATTTTTTTTTTTATAATTCTAGATTCTTTTTTTTTACCAAAAAAAATTAAGTTTTCTGGGGTTTCATAATATTTACATATTTCTAAATTTAAACTTTCAAACAACTTTATCATTGATTCTGGGGTAAAGTAATGAAGATGCTGCAAAGAAAAAACTTCAAGAAGGCCATTTTTAATATAAAAACTTATATTTGGAACTTCAATGATAATATAGCCATCTTTACTCAAAACTTTAATAATATTTTTCATAAAAAGATATGGTTTTTCCAGATGTTCAAGAACATGTCTGGCAAATACAATTTCAAATTTTTTTTTATATATCTGTGGTTTAAAAAAATCTTTTATAACTTTTATTCCATTTTTTTTTGCGATATTAGCACCTTCACTTGGCTCGCATCCTTCTACTTCAAAATTGAATTTTTTTAATTCTTTCAGTAATATTCCATCAAAACACCCTATTTCTAGTACATTTTTAGACTTTTTTTTTTTGAAAAATGATAAGAAATTTTTTAAAAAAATTTTTTCTCTTTTTGGTAAATCTTTTTTTTTAATAAAAGAAGGATAGTTATAAAACTCTGAATAAAAAAAATTTAATAATTTTTGATTTATTTGAGAGTTAACTTTTAAGTGGTGGCATTTATTACAATATTTTATTTTTAAAATTCCAAATAATTTATTAGGCTTAAATTTTGAGATAATTTTTTTTTTTTGAGAAGTGGAGATGGGCGAGTTAATATAGGGGAAATTTCCAAAATTAATTACATCTGTTGATTTTGAATTATTGATACCATTTGTAAAACAATTGTTTTTCATAATAACTAATTTTATTTTTTACTGCTCAAAATGATTTTTCTTTAATACTGTTTCAGCTTTTATGTTTTTTTTTAATTTTTTTTTATAAAAAAAATTAGCTTGAGTGGTGGGTATACCAGTGCCAGGCCTTGCAAATTTGATATTGTCTTTATTAATATAGTTTCCTTTTATCAAATCTTTCTTTGCCACTAAACTTCTTCTGATCATTTTTATGTTATCTTCTTCTCTTGTTGATAATTTTCTGTCATAATTTCCCAGTGATTTTTCAATAAATCTAATTCCTTTAACAAACTCAACCATTTCTTTTGGTTCAATTGCAAACGAATGATCGGGTCCTGGATATTTTTTGTCTAGAGTTATATGCTTTTCAACTATTTTGGCTCCCATTGCTACTGCTGCAAAGCTAGCATAATTATTTTCTGCATGATCTGATAAACCTACTGGGAAACTATATTTTTTTTTAAATTGGATTATATTATTTAAGTTCATTTCTTTAGGTTCAGGTGGATAACAAGAATTACAATGTAGCAAACAAATTTTTGCTTTATTTTTTATAAAAAAATTAACTGTATCTTTAATTTCTTTTTTAGAAGCCATTCCAGTAGATATGATAAATGGCAAATTAAATTTTAATAAACTTTGGTGTAACTGTCTAAAATTAAGATCTATAGAAGCTATTTTAATAGCTGATAAACCAAATTTTTTTAAGAAATAACAATCTTTTTCATTATGGATAGCTGATAAAGGTGTCATCTTTTTTTTTCTTACATACAAAAACATTTCTTCAAACCATTCTCTTGGCATTAAAATTTTATCTCTAGCAACTTCCCACCATGGTTTTATTCCATACAAATGATTAAGCTTAACATCTTTCGTTGTCTCATTTTTTGAGAAAGCTTCTTCAGGATCATAAATTTGAAATTTAACAGCATCAAATCCTGCTTTAGCTGATGCATCAATTAGTTTTTTTACAGTTTTTTTTGATCTATTATGGTTTGAGCCTATTTCAGCAATCAAATAACAATTGCTATTTTCAGATATTATATCTTTCTCTATTTTTATTTTATTTAACATTATATTTTTTTAATATTTTAAAAACATCTTTTAGATTATTAATTTTCATTAAATCTTCAAAGTTTATATCAATTTTGAAAGCTTTATTTAAATTAGTTATTATCTCGATATGTGCTAATGAATCCCAATTATTTATAGTCTTGGGGCTTGATTTATCATTTAGAACGTTTGCACTTTTCAACTTTAAAACTTTTACAAATATTTGGTAAACTTTTTTTTGTAATGCTGTCATAAATTAAATTGAATTAAATTAGTTTTTTTATTTTTTCTCTTCTAACACCTTTTTCAAGGATCGATTTCACTATCTCTTCAATAAAAAAATAAGAGCATATTAATAGCACATCAAATTTTAATTTTTCAATTAAATTTGGACTTTTTATAGTAAATTTTGATCCACAAAGTATTTTATTAAATTTTTCCTTATCATTATCTGATACTAAAATTATTTTCTTTCTTTGAGTGGCATTTAGGAAATTAATTATTGTGGTGCATAGTGCACTTGCACCAAATAAAATAATTTTTTTATTTTTTTTATCATTAAAAATATTTAAAATTTTCTTTTTAATTTTTAAACTGTTTTTTAAATTATTTGACTTTATTATAATTTTTTTTTTAATTTTTATTTTTCTACTTATTTTTTTTGCTTTAATAAATAAATTAGGTCTACCTTCATAATAGTCACTTATTACAAAATTATTTTTTTCTAAAAGCTTAGATAGTGTGGGTATGGCAAAGTATGATAAGTGTTGATGAAAAAAGAGACCAAAACCACCAATCTTATTGATTTCCTTCATATTTGGGACGTCTATAAATATATGTCCATTTTCTTTTAATGCGTAACTTACTTCAGACAAAAATTGATTTAAATCTTCAATATGCTCTAAAAGATTTCTAAAAATTATAACATCAAACGTACCAGCTGGGTAACTAGACTTGTCGAAAAATTCTTTTTTTACTCTGTCTTTGGGAAAATTTTTTAAAAAATTTTTTGTATCTATAGATGGATCACAACCGTACATATCCCAATTATCTCGATACATTTTTTTTAATAAATAGCAATCGTAACATGCAATTTCTAATATTTTGCCTTTTTTTAAATTCTGTTTTTTAAAAAAATCATAAAATTTTAAAATTTCTCTTTTACCCATTCCACTTTTTTCTGGTGATGGGCATAAATAATTTTCTGTTTCATAAATTTTGTCCATAATATTTTTGCTCAAAATTTTTGTTTGCTGCACTAATCCACAGCTTTCACATTCACCAATTTTCAAGGGATAATACTTAACTCTATGGATAAATTTTTTAGCTAATGCCCCCCAATAAATTGGAAATTTTTGTAAATTCACTAATGTATTAAATTTTTTATTTTGACAACTCAAGCACTGATGCATTAAATTTCTCTTATATTTTTATTTAGTTCTATCTTATTTTTTAATTTTAAAAAAAAATCATTTTCTATTAACTTCTTAATTTCTTTTAGAACAATTAAATATTTTTTAATTAATTCATTAACAATATTTTTGTTATGTGAATAATTTAATATTTGAGTACCATTGGTAAGAACTCCTAGTTCTGCCAATCTTTTTATCCAATATAATCTTATAACTGCTCCAGAAATATTTTTGTAATCATAAAAAGCAAAAATTAATTTACCTGGATGTCCCATTATTTTTATAAAATCTTCTAAACTTAAATCATTAATTTTATTTTCTAGTAAATTTCTTGTTATAGTTCCTTGCTTTTGAATATATTCACATACTTTATATTTTTTTAGTAATTGAATAGTTTTTATTGAGGCTGCCAAACTCATTGTTTCTCCCGCAAACGTTAAAGAATAATAAATACCGTCAAATTGTGACATAATTTTTTTTTTTCCTACTAATGCGGCTATAGGAAAACCATTGGCCATCGCCTTGGAAAAGCATGAAAGATCCGGAGTAATTTTACAAATTTTTTGATATCCTCCAGTTCCAAATCTAAAACCTGTTACAATTTCATCAAATATTAGTAATGCATTATTTTTTTTTGCTAACTCTTTTACACGTTTCAAAAAACCAGAACATTTTTTTCTTTTTTCTTTTTTACAAAAAGTACATAGCTTACTAGTTTGACAAATTGGTTTTACTTTAGATATTGGTTCTAATATTACACAAGCAACTTTATTCTTATATTTTTTGAATAATACCTCCAAAGAATTGACATCATTATACCTAAATGAATGAGAATATTTTTTTACATCCACAGGGACACCAGAATTCATTGATGTATTACAGACATACCAGTCCTGCCAACCGTGATAACCACAATATAAAATATGATTTTTTTTTGTATAATGTCTGGCTAATCTTACTGCTGCTGAAGTAACATCATTTCCGTTTTTTCCAAATTTAACCATTTCTGCAGATGGTATATTTGAGCACAGAATTTCTGCTAATTGATGTTCAAGCTTACTTGGAACTGAATAGCTCGATCCTTTATCAATTTGTTTTTTTACAAATGTATTTACTTCATTATTTGCATGTCCAAGTATAACTGCTCCTAATGAGGAGATTGTATCAATATACTTATTCCCATCAACATCGTAAGCATAGGCATCTTTACACTTTTCTAAAACAAAAGGTGCAGCATCATTTAAAAAAAGGTCATAACTTTTGCCAAATGTAGATGGTCCAGCTAATACTTTTTTACTTTTGTAGTAAAATTTTTTTGAATTTGAAAGTTTCATTAATTTATTTTTATTACAGCTCTGCCAAAAATTTTTCCTTTTTTAAGTTGATTTACTGCAAACTTGATTTTAGCAAACTCAAAAACCTTACTAATAATAATATTCATTTTAATTTTTTTATTTCTCAAATCTTCATATATTTTTGGCAAATCTTTTTTCATTTTAACACTTCCTCCCCTGATTCCTTTGATTGTTTGCTCATTTAGAAGTAGTTGTTTAGAAAAAAACTCAGATTTATCATAACCTAGACCTATTATCGCTAGCGTTCCACCTGTAGAGTAACCTGGAATACTTTTTTTTAATATATTTAAAGATTTTTCATGAATATCTTTTTTTCCTACAAAATCATAAATATAATCAAAACCAAAATTATTAGTAATTTTATTTATTTTTTTATAAAAATTTTTATCATTTATATTCACTAAATTTTTTATACCAAATTTTTTTCCATAATTTAGTTTATTTTTATTATTTTCAATTAATGTAATGCTTTTAATCTTTTTATTTTTTGCAGCATTTAAAGCTAATAAGCCTAACCCACCAGCTCCAATAATCGCTATATTAGACTTTGAGTCTATGTCTTTATTTTTAATAACCGGAGAATATCCTGATATTACTGCACAGCCTAAAATTGATGCATCTTTATAGCTAATATTCTTAGGAAGTTTAGAAACAAACTGACAATGAAGCTTTGAATATTCTGAAATAGTATAAATCAAGGAATTAATTTTTTTATTTTTATATAGGAAACTTGTCCATTGAAAATAGTTAGTTTTGGTATTTGAATTAAAAGGCATCCAGCTAATTAATACTTCATCACCTACATTTACATGCTTAACTTTTTTACCTTTACTGATAATTTTACCTGTTCCTTCATGTCCAAGTAGCTCGGGAGACTTTGGGTCTCTAGATAAATTAGTTAAAATTGATCCACATAATCCAGTATAAAAATTTTTTATAATTACTTCATTATCGTTTGGTTCTGTAAGATAAATATCATCAATGATTATACCTTGTTTTTTTGATATAAATATTGCTGCTTTCGATTTTAACATTAAGTTTTAGAATAGTATAATTTTATAATTAAAGGTAAAAATTTAATACAGTATTAAATTATACTTTTCAACTTAGTTTTTAACGATGATGAAATAAAAGAGTTTGTAGCTATAAGGTTTACATAATTATCTTTAAATTTTTTTAAAATTATATCTCCACCTGCTTCTTCTAAAATACAACAGCCAGCAGCTACATCCCATAATTTTACATTTTTTCCCCAAAATCCATCAATTGATCCCTTTGCAAGATAACACATACTAAGAGCCGCACTTCCAATTCTTAAAACTCCTTGGGATTCACTATTTAATTTTCCATAAGTTTCATACTCTTTTTTTGAAATTTTATTTTTATTAGAAGAGAAAGCACAAACCATTAAACTGTCTTTAATATTTTTATTTTTTGATACAGTAATTTTATTTCCATTTAAATAAGCACCTTTTTTTTCAACTGCATAATAACACTCTTCAGTTTTAGGATTATAAACTACCCCTAAAATAATTTTTTTTCTGTACTGAAGTGCTATTGAAATACAAAAATTATTAAGACCTCTTGTGTAATTAACAGTTCCATCAATCGGATCTATAATCCAAATAAAATCGCTTCTTTTATTATCAAATCCACTTTCTTCCCCAAGAATACTATGTTTTTTAAAATTTAAATTTATTATTGCTTTAATTTCTTTTTCTACAATTAAATCTACTTGGGTAACTATCTCTCTGGGGAGATTATTTTTTTTTTTAGTATATAAATTTTTTTTATAAAACTGCATAATTGTTTTTGCAGCTTTTTTTGAAGCCTCAATTGCAACTTTCAGTTCTTTTTTTCTATCCATAAAATTTAAAAAATTTATTTGTAATTTGATTAGTACAATATTTATTTAATGGCTCAGATTGAAGTATTCCACATAAATCTTCAAGTAATTTGCTTTCTCCTAGAGATTTCTTTAAATGTTGTAAATGGACTGACTCCATGTCTTTATTATTGATATAATTAAAGGCTGCTATTAAACCAATAGATAAGTTTTTTGGAAGTTTATTTCCAAAGGATGCAACTCTTAATGCTAAAGGCAGTCTGTTGTTTTTATCAAGTTTTCTCAAAGGATTTCTGGAGACTCTACTGATTGGATCAAATAAAAGTTTATTTTCAAATCTTTTTAATTCTTTTTTTTTGTAATCAAGTGCAAACTTTTTATTAGCAAATTTTGAAATGATTATACCACTTGTTATTTCATTCATTGCTCCCCGTACAATTTTTTTGATCTCAATATCATTCATTGCTTGATGAATAAATTCATATTTCTTTAAATATCCTAGGTAAGCTATTATGGCATGAGGTGCATTATGAATTAGTAATTTACACCTCCAATGTTTAATAATTCCTTTTTCATCTACATTAATTATAGGTTTGGGTAATTTTAAATTGGCATTAACAATTAATTTTCCTACTTCTGAAATAACAATTAATTTATCTTTTTTTAATAATTTCTTAGATGCTGTATTAGATGTGATTACATCTGGTATACCAAAAAAAATATTATTATTTCCTGACAATTTTTTTAACTGATTTACAGTTTCTGGATCATTTTCACAGGAAATAACTAGTTTAGCATTCTTGATTTTATGGGCAATTTTATAACATTCATTGGGTCCAACACATGAAACAACAATATCATAGAGTTTAGAATCATAGTTGTCAGAAACATGAAAGGCTTTGACATCTTTTACTGTATAGAACTTATATTTTTTTTTATTTGTAAAAGCTGCAGTGTAACTTTTATTTTTATTTATTAAATCAACTAATTTCTTATTAGTATCTACAAAATGTATCTCATATTTAATTTTATTAAATAATGGAGCTATGTAGCCCCTGCCTATTGCTCCTGCACCAAAAATAAGTATTTTTTTTTTCATATATATTGTTTTAATAAAATTTTTTTAATTTTGCCATTTGAAGTTTTAGGCATATCTTTAATAACTCTAATTTCATTTGGTGTCTTGAAGTAGCCTAATTTTTTTATTAATTTTTTTTTTAAAATTTCTTGATTAAAGTTTATATTTTTATTTTTTAAAGTAATAAAGGCTAAAATATTTTCTCCAAAAAAACTATCTGTTACTGGAATTATTGCCGACTCTTTTATATTACTGTATCTTAAAATTGTATTTTCGATTTCTATTGAGGAAATGTTTATTCCACCTTTGATTATGATATCTTTTTTTCTATCTTGAAAAAAAAAATAATTATTTTTATCAATAAAACCCAGATCACCTGTCAAAAAATATCCATTCTTGAATGATTTTTTATATAGTAGTTTATTCCCATAATAACCAGAAAATAGTGTTTTGGACTTAATGGCAATTTCTCCATTTAAATCTTTATTTTTATTTAAAATCTTTATTTTTTTATTACCTATAACTTTACCTATTGATCCAATTTTTCGCATTTTGTCATTTGGGTTATCAAAATGGGTTAAGCCAGCCTCAGATAAACCATACAAATTACTAAGCTTAACATTAAATTTTTTTTCAAATTCAGTTTGTAAATTTTTTCCTAAAGAAAAGGAACCACAACCAAAAAAATCAATATTTTTAGATAACTTTTTATTAAATTTTTTTTGCATAGACATTAAATAATTAACTATTGAAGGAACCAATCCAATAAAAGTAATTTTATTTTTATAAACAGTTTTCCAAAAACTTTGCTTAATTTTCCAAAAAGATTCACATATAAAAACCTTAGATCCAAGACAAACTGCTTGCTTAAGTGTGTATCTTAATGCTGCTGTGTGTGAGAGAGGTAATAAAGCCAAATGCACTGTTTTAATATTAGTAAAATTTGTTTTTATCATATCTACTTGGTTCGCAATAATAGCTTTATGAGAATATTCTATTAACTTTGGTTTTCCTGTTGTGCCAGAAGAATAATATAACATTGCTACATCATTAATTTTATTTTTATACTTGGGTGTAATATTTTTTAATTTATTAATCTCTTTTTCAAAATCTTTAAAATTATCAAATCTACAATATCTAAATTTTCCACCTATTCTATCTGACATAGAATTGTCTGTAATAATTAACTTTGGCTTGAGAAAAGTAATACTCATTTTAATACTGCTTGGTGATAAGTAATACGGCAGAGGATTTAATCTTAAATTAAGTTTCATGCATGCAAAATAAATAATGATAAATTCAATTGAATTTTTTAGTACAAGAGACACAATATCTTGATTTTTTAAATTTTTTGAAACTAAGTAGCTACAGCAATTATTAACTAACTCATTAGTCTGATTAAATGTTATGGAATGTTTATTAAAAACCAAAAAAGTTTTATTTGTATTAATCTTTGCATTATAATCAAGCATCTGGGTTAAATTATTAGATTTTTCTAATCTTTTTAAAATTTCTTTTATTTTGGGCATTTTATTTTGTAAATCTATTTAGGCCTGATTTATTTTTTTGTTTTTCTACTAGTTCAATTAAATCTTTTTTTTCTGAAATTAACCAAGCTGTGTTAGTTTTGTTATGACCAGCTCCAGGAACGATATCACTTATTAAAAAACAATTTTTTTTTTTTAAGGCATTAATTGCTTTATTAATCTCTTTTACTTCATAAGCATAATGATGAAAACCTTCACCTTTATTTTTTAAAAAATTAGAAACTTTTGATTTCTTGCTTGTTGGCATAACAAGCTCTAAAACTGGCATTGAGCCAGAACCAAAGCTTAAGAATAATACTTTTACCTTATGTGCGGGTTCGTAAATAATTTTAGTTATTCTTTTAAAACCAAAGGTTTGGTTATAATGATTATAACTTTTTCTTATATCCTTAACTACTACACCAATATGATCTAATTTTAATTTCATGTTTAAAAAATTTCGAATGTATCTCCCATAGTAAAATACCATTTTTTTTGGTTTAAAATATTTTTATAATTTTTATTATTTAAATCAAATTTACAGATCATTTTTCTTGAACTTTTAACTTTAAAACCTTTTAGCTTTATTGCTTGTTGTAATTTATTGGATCCATTTAGCCACATTGTGATTTCCTGACAATTTTTTTTTTTAAAAAATATATTTGCTTGGTCTATTAAATAATTAAAATGTTCTAAGTTTTTTTGACTAACAAATATATCTATTATATGACCTCTAAATAAATTTTTTTCTTTATAAATCTTTAATACCATATAGCCAATATTTTTTTTATTATTATATAAAGTGAAAATAAAATATATATGATCTGGTCTTTCTGCATAACGCCAATTTAGAAATTCTTTTGATCGTTTAAGTATAATTGGATACTCATTTTTTATATCCTGCCAAAGTTTATCATGTGATTTATCAAAAAATTTAGTTTTTATAAGCTTCAGATCTTTGAAATTTTTTGCTATTATTTTATTTTTTATCTTAACGTGGTATAATTTTTGGTCAAAAGCATCTTCATAACCTAATAATTTTTTATGAAGATCATATGCTTTAAGATTTGGGTAGCCATATACAAATTCATATTTTTTAATTTTTGCCTGCTGAATTACTTTGTCCGCAACAAACTTAATTAATCCTTTATTTTGGTAATTTGGATGAACTATCATTGCAATTGAATGTGATGCTGTGAATTCTTTATTATAAATTTTCCATTTAATTGGCAAAATAGCAAAAGTAGCTATAATCTTATTATTTTTTTCACAAACAAAAACTATACTTTTCATAGTTTTTGTTTTTTTATTAAATTTCCAAAACCAATTTTTTAAATTTCTTCTATTCCAAATATGCTCTTCTACTAGTCGATCTAATTTGAGAATTCCAAATTCATCACCTTTTTTATATTTTCTAATTATCATTTTAATTTAATTGTAGTTTATTTTATTAGACTCAATTTCAAAAAAAATAAAATTATTATCCTTTTTTACTAGTTTAAAACCTAGTTTTAAAAATACTTTAATACTAGGATGATTATTTTTTCGCACTTGTCCTCGTAATAAAATATTGTTATTAAAATTCATTTTTTTTAAGCCTAAATATAAAAGTTTTTTTCCCCATCCACGTTTTCTCACAATTTCATCTAAATAATAATCTATAAGAATATACTTTACTTTTTTTTCAAATCTAATTTGACCAATAGGTAAATTTCCTATTTTTAAAATCAAAAGATCAGACAATTTATTACTTATTTTTTTTTTAAACCAAATAATATGTTTTGAAATATCTGTTTTCTTTTTTATGATTGAATTTTTTATATTAATAGGATCGTTAAACCAATTATAATAAATTAAACAATCATTAATATTTGCCTTATGAATTCTTAAAAATTTAGAATTACTGGGATATAGTATTTCAGCCACTCTAAGGGCGCCATATCCATCAACTAAAGACTGACCTTTTAAGATATTTTTTTTTTGGATCGAGTTATTTTTAGTCAATTTAATAATCTTTTTTAAAATTTCATGTTTAGGAAAGAGTTTTTTTTTATTCAAATCTATCATTGCTATTACTTTTATTCTTTTTAAATAATCAGTTTGAATTTTTTGATTTTTGGAAATTTGGAACACTAGGCTAGGTACGCCGTGGCAAATGTTTTCCCAAACAGAAACTCCCCCATTTATTATGGCTAAAGAACTTTTTTTAATAAAATCAACATAATTTGAGGAAAAATTATAAATATTAAAATTTTTATTATATTTTAATATTTCACTAATACTTTTTTTTTGCTTGTTGTATGGACCTAAAAAAACATTAATTTTATAATTATTAAAAAAATTGTTTTTTAAAATCTTAATGATATTAAAAGTTAAATTTTCTCGATCTGAACCACCAAAAGATACTAAAATATTTTTATTAAAATCTTTATCAAAATTTATTTTTCTTATTTGATTTTTTTTATTTAATAAAGAAAATTTGGGACCTAGTAATTTATAATTGTTGTTTAAATTTTTTGAAAGATTATTTTTTTTTAAAATATTACCTTGGTTTAAATAAAAATCACAGTAATGTGGTTTAAGGAAATCATCAATTACAAATATTTTTTTTACATATTTTTTTATTTTTTGTTCCCAATTTAAATCAATTTTATAATTATCAATTATTAAAATTGCATTTAAACTACTTTTTATTTTTTTTATTTTTTTTGATATTTTTTCTAGATTATTCTTATTTTTTGAATCTGATAAACTTTTATAAGTTACTAATTTAAAATGAGTTTTTAATTTAATCGGAAAATTAGAAATATTATTTTCATCAACTATAAAAATTATTTTTGCTCCCTTTTTTTTTAATTCGATTGCTAAATTTAAGCATCTTATTAAATGACCAATTCCAACTTCTCTAGAAAAATCAGGACAAAAAATAAAATCCATTATCTTATTTTATATATCTACCTAATAAAAAACTTTCAGCATAGTTTTTTCCAATAATAGAACCTCTCCAACCATCAAAAGATTTGATTCCTTTTAATGATCTTGGATGTGGACTGTTTCTTAATTCACTTTTATAAGCTTTGATTGCTTTTAATTTTATTGAAAAAGTTTTTGTTGTATCTTCATACCAATTGCCTTGAGGTTCTATATGTTTCTTTTTACCATTCATGTTCCATTCTGTACTAGAAGGAATATCAAAGAACAATGTAAGATCTACCTTGCTCTTTTTTTCAGGACGTGTTGCCGTTACAACGGCTCTATTTGTTATTTCATGGTCGATATTTAAATCATCCGCTCTGTGAGTAAAAATAATTTTCGGCTTTATTTTAAAAATAAAATTTTCTACTTGTTTGACTATTCTTAATAATGGAACTGTATCCATCTGATTATCAGGAAAATCTAAAAAATAAATGTTTTTACATTTTAAAATCTTAGTTGCGATTTTGGCAGCTTTTTGTCTTTCTAAAATTAATTTCTTTCTTTCTATTGCTTTATATTCTCTTGCATCAATTCCATTTGTCATACAAATTATAGAAATTTGATATTTTTTTGATAGTTTGGCTATTGTTCCACCACACCCTAAAACTTCATCATCAGGATGAGCTGCAAATACTAAAATTTTATCTTTTTTTTTCATTTGATTTAAATACTTTTTCTGCTGTAACCCAATCTTCAAGATTGTCTATATCATAGGATCTATAATTGGGAATAACAACTATTTTTGATTTAGATGAAAAAATTTTATTTTTTGTCATCCATGTAGTTGTTTTAGCCCAATAAAATTGCCCAATATCAATATATAATTTTTTGAAATCTTGTGTTCTAGATTTATAATTTTTTTTAAACATCATATTTAACTTGTGATTATTAAAATAAAAAGATCTATACAGTGAGCTTGTTAAGCTTGTAGCTGAAAATACATATTCAACTTTTTTCTTCTTTAAAACCTGGAGACCTTTTTTAATATCTTTTGATAATAAAAATGCTGCCGTAGGATAAATACAACAGACATATGTTGGGTAAATTTCTTTATTTTTAAGAAAATTTATTCCATGCCTAATAACTTCAGATGTTCCCGTATAATCATCTGATATTTTTTTTGGCCTTAAAAATGGAACTTCTGCTCCACATTGCTTAGCAATTTTTGCTATTTTATTTGAGTCTGTAGATACTATAATTTTATCAAAAATATTTGCTTTTATAATTTCTTTAATTATCCAATAAATTATTGGTTTTCCGCAAAAACTTTTAATATTTTTTTCCTTAATTCTTTTACTTCCAATTCTTGCAGGTATAATTGCAATCTTCATTATTTACAAATATTCTTAATACTTTTTATTACTTTTAAAATTTCAGTATTTTTAAGATCATAAAAAACAGGGAGAGAAATTTGTTTTTTATAAAAATTTTCACTTTTAGGAAACTCTCTTAGATAAAAATTAAATTTATTTCTATAATAGGAATGTCTGTAAATTGGTAAATAGTGATTTTGTAACCTTATTTTTACCTTAAGCATTTTTTGATATAATAACCTTTTACTTATTTTAATTTTATTAAAATTTATCAATAAAGGATATATATGATATGCATGATAATTATTTTTTGTTTCTTTGGGTATAATAAACCTCAAATCATCTTTAAATTCTTTATTGTATAAATTTGCAATTTCTCTTCTTTTTTTTATGAATTTATTGAGTTTTTTTAATTGTGATATACCCAAAGCACACTGAAAATCTGTAATTCTATAATTGAAACCTAAAGTTTGCATATCATAAGATGAAAGGTTATCTGATCTAAGGCCTTTATAATAATTCAAGCCATGGGTTCTCAGAAGTTTAATTTTATTAATTAAGTATTTATTTTTGCTTAAGACTGAGCCTCCTTCTCCTGTAGTAATGTTCTTAACTGCATGATAACTATGAGTCACTAAATCTGCATACTTAACAGCATACTTTAAAGAATTTAAATATTTTGCACCAATTGCGTGACAATTATCATTAATTAGACTAAATGAATATTTTTTAGATAGATAGCTAAGTGACTTCCAATCGCATGGATTGCCAGCATAATCAACTGCTATTACAGATTTAATTTTAATTTTTTTTTTTCTATATTTTTTTATTTTCTCTTCTAACAAATTAATATCAATATTGTATGTGTTCTTATCAATATCAACAAAATCAACAGTGGCTCCTGAATAAATAATAGAATTTGCTGTAGATGCAAATGTTATTGGAGTAGTTAAAACTACATCTCCTGGCTTCCAACCAAGGACAATACCGGAAAGGTGTAACGCCGCTGTTCCATTTGACAATACAGCTACATCTTTTGCGCCAAAACTTTTACTTAAAATTTCTTCAAATTTAGCAACTTCTTTACCTTGTGTAATATTTTTATATTTAAGAACTTTTATAACTTGTTGAATATCTTTATTATCAATAAAGTGTCTGGCGTAATTCAACATTAATGTATCTCAAAGTCCGAAATATTTTTTTTAAACAGGGTTTTTAATTGTTCAACTGATAAATAATTTTTATTCTCTAAACTATTATATGAAAAATCTTTTGGACAAATCTTCCCATTTTTTAAATATTTTAAATATTTATTCCTATCTAAAGAAATATATTTTGAACGAGGTACAATCACATAAAAATTTTTGTATTCAATTGTATTTAAGGATTCATCTTTAGATATCATTTCTTCATGCAGCTTTTCACCCGGTCTAATTCCTATTGTTTTTATTTTTGCTTTAATTGATACAGCTTTGGCTAGATCAACAATATTATAAGATGGTATTTTCGGAATAAAAATTTCTCCACCTAACATGAATTCTAAAGATGAAATTACAAATTTAACACCCTCTTCTAATGTAATATTGAATCTAGTCATTGAATTATCAGTAACTGTAAAAAAATTGTTTTTTTTCTGAGAAAAAAATAATGGTACAACAGAGCCTCTGCTACCCATTACATTACCATAACGTACTACCGAAAATTTTATTTTATTTTTTCCCTTAAAGTTATTAGCTGCAACAAAAAGTTTATCTGAAGTTAATTTTGTTGCTCCATACAAATTTATTGGGGAAGATGCTTTATCAGTGCTAAGTGCTATTACTTTTTCGATATTATTTTCTAAACTTGCTTCAATAACATTTTGTGCTCCTAGAATATTTGTTTTTATTGCCTCCATTGGATTGTATTCAGCTATATCTACATGTTTCATAGCAGCAGCATGAATTATTATATCTATGTCTTTTGAGGCAGTTAAAATTCTGTTTTTGTCCCTAACGTCTCCCACAAAAAATCTAACTTTATTTGATTTTAATTTTTTTTCTAACTGGTATTGTTTTTGCTCATCTCGACTATAAATTACTACCCTACTAGGTTTAAAATTTTTTAATATAGTCTCAATAAATTTTTTACCAAACGAACCTGTTCCTCCAGTAATTAAAATTTTTTTATTTTTGAATATATCTTTCATATGAGTAGGATCTTTTTATTTTCTATTTTATAAATTTTATTACATTCACTAAGTATATTATGATCATGTGATATGATAATTATAGTTTTATTTTTATAATTTAGAAATAAGTTATTTATAATTTTTTTTTGAGTATCTTTATCCAGTGCATTAGTTGATTCATCAAGAATTAAAATCTCCGGATCAGAGTATAAGCTCCTTGCTATTCCTAGTCTTTGAAGTTGCCCTCCTGAAAGACTTGCTCCCTTTTCTCCAATAATTGTATTAAATTTTTCATCCATCTCATTAACAAAATCAAATAATTCTACAGCTTTTAAGGCTTCATTGACTTTATCTAAATTTATCTGATTGTTATCAACTCCAAAACATAAGTTTTCTAAAATACTACCATTTGCAAAAAAGGGACTTTGCGGAATCAATGAAAGATTAGATAATATGAAATCATAATCTATTTTATTATTATCAATATATAATTCTCCAGAAGTATGTCTTAACAGTCCTGAAATTAAATTAACAATAGTTGATTTTCCTATACCACTACCTCCCACTAGCCCAATTTTATCTCCAGCAGTTATTTCTAAATTAATATTTTCTAAAATTTTTTTATCTTTTAAATATTCAAAAGAAATATTTTTAAAATTTATATTTTTTTTAAAGTTTATTAAAACTTTATTTTTTTGTGAATAATTTCTTAATTTTTTTTCGTGATCAAATAATTTATTTATAGAACTTTCATAATATTTAATGTTATTAATGCTCATTATAATTTTATTTAAAGAGGGCATAAGTCTTATGGCTGCCGCCATAAAAACTGCTGTTGTTGAAATTATTAATTTATAATCACTACTTAATAGCAAGCCCTTTACGAGTACAATGCTTAAGCAAAATACCAAAATAATCTCAAGAATTAAACGCGGGCTTAAAGAGATTATATTAAATTTTTTACTAGCATAAAGAGCTTTTTTTGTATGAATTTTAAAAAAACTTAAAAAATAGTGATGACTATCAAATAATTTTATTTCTTTTATTCCATTTAAAATATTAGTTAAAAAATTAAATTGCAAAGTCTCATTAACTCTTCTTTCTTCTCCATAATGAAATAGTTTTTTTTTTGTAGTGCGGTGTAATAAAAAAACACCAGAAAATATAATCAAAATTATAATACTACTAGAAATGGGGTCTAAGAAAAAGAATAGTACAACAAAGCTAAATAATACAATACCTTCAGTAATAATTATCAAAGCACTTTCTACCGCTGTTGCTATATTGGGCAGGTGGCTGCTTTTAGTTATTAGGTCTGCATTATTTTCTTTTAAAAATTTATCATAAGGGAGCTGAATTAACCTTTGTAAAGATTTTACTCTTAAATCTAGTTGCAATTTATAAATAAAGTTTTCTCTATAAACATTATAAAAAAAAATAAGAACATTTTTAAATATTATTAAAAACAAAAATACTAATATTGATCCAGAAATTATATGAAATGTTATATCAACATCTAAGAATTTAAACGGTGATACTAGATAAAAAAAATTTTTTATTATTGGATAACTATCTAAAAACTCTGGATCCAAAATAATTCCTGTTAATGGAAAGATCAAGCCTATAGAAATAAGTTCTAAAAACATATTTAAAAAAATAAGAATAGAAATGATAAAAATTTTTTTATTAAAAGATGGATCTATAAAATAAGAGACTTTTTCAAAATATAATTTTAAATACTTCATTAATTTGAACTTAAATTATTCAATTGTGTCATAAATTGGACATTGAAATTTGATTAATATTTATATTGTACATTAAACTTGAACCTGTTTTAGAATACATATATTATATTTACATCATTTTACAAACCCCACTATAGCAAATGCTTTATATTTTTAGAGAAATAAAATTACTGCTACTCTTCTCTTACCACGTAGTTTTAAGAAGGTTTAAAATTTTTCCACCTGCTGACTTTCCAATAAATATAAAAAGTAGAAAAAATGAAAATCAAAAAATTTTAGAATTTAAAGGTGGTAAGGATAAATATTTTGTAAATCCATACGAAAAACATATAAATTTTTTTAATATCTTGGACACTTATATGACTAAAGATATTAATTTGATGTTAAGTTATGAAGTTTTTAAATTAAATTTTATATCAAATAAAGTTGAACAAATAATAGAGAGTGACTGCTTATTACCAATAGCAACAAGTAACAAGCCAAATAGCTGCATTTTAAAGCTCAATAATAAAGAATTTAACATAAAGCTAAAGCCAAATAGAAATTACTACATAAATTTAAAAAAAAATGACAATTTAATTATTAAATCAAAACTGCCAATTATTATTGGAAAATTTATAAAAAATAATAATTTTGATTCAAAAAAAATAAAATTAAATTTAGTAATATTTATTGATGGTTTAATTAACAAGGTTACTGAAAATGAAGATACTTTTGAAAAAATTATGCCAAATACAAAGAAGTTTTTTTCTAATGGTATAAATTTCAAGAACCATCAATCTAATGGTGAATGGTCATATCCTAGTGCTGCAAATTTTTTTTCAGGCTTATATTTAGAAAATCATAAAATGTACCACCCTTTAAAGCATCAAGTGCTAGATGATGATATTAAAACACTTGCAGAAATTTTCTCTGAAAATGGTTTTACAACTCTAAAATTCAATGGCAATTGGAGAATGACTCCAACTTATGGTTTAGATAGAGGTTTTGATAGAAATATTTATAAAAGAGGAATGTCTTCAAATGACGTAATTTCGCATTTTAAACACAGCGATGATACTTTTCGTAATACTAATAAATTTGCATGGTTAACTTTTTTTGATCTTCATGGTGAAGATGTGGTTACTAAAAATAAACTAACCACTGAGGACCTTTTATTTAAAGAAAATGTATTTGATGCTTACAACCCAAATGTGGTAAAAGATACAAGCAAAATAAAATCTGTTTTTCTTGCTAAAGATGAAGATGAAATAGAATTTTATTATAAAAAATGTAATTTTTTAGATCATCAACTTAAGATATTGTATGATTATATAGAAAAAAATTATTCTGAGGATCAAGTTTTAATAAATCTAATAAGTGATCATGGTGTGAGTTTTTTAGATGAACAAAAAAAAATACTTGCAGATAAAAGAATAAGAATTCCCTGGATAGTAAAAACAGGTAAGATTAAAAACCAAGAAAAATATTCAAATGAAATTACTGAAAATGTAGATATAATGAAATCAATACTAGAAATAAACAATATAGATTCTGATAACTTAAAATTGGATGGAAATCTGCCTAAAATTTTAGGTGGAAAAATTAAAGAGCACTCTATAAGTCAAAGTTTATTTCCAAATCAAAGTTATAAGTGCAGAATTGATTTCCAAAAAATTACACTTTTTTATGAAACTAATAATAAAGTAGATGATAATGGAAAACTTAACGTTTTTGATAAAAGTTTTGAATATAAGACTAAAGATGACTTGACTACTGCAGAAATTGATGTGTACAAGAAAAAAGGTGAGGCTATTGTGCAAAATTTATTTAATAAAATCTTTAAATCAATATAAAAAAAACCCCAACTGTTTAGGTTGGGGTTATAAAATAAAAATCAATTATCTTCAAAATCACATAAAAAATTTTTTCAGTGCATAAATCAAGCCAATTGAGCTATTAGTAC
>TARA_B110000027_G_scaffold18638_2_pt1 | contig 28078 bp, 26 predicted proteins | sample TARA_B110000027 | Tara Oceans TARA_B110000027 (sample SAMEA4397101) | marine metagenome | biome: Polar Biome; feature: [SRF] surface water layer (ENVO:00010504); material: water (ENVO:00002006), including particulate matter (ENVO:01000060) such as... | depth 5 m
TTGAGAAGAATAGAGGCCTATGGCAGAATCTTCTGGAGCATAATTTAAACTTATGAAGGTGATGTTTTTATTTTTCAATCTTTTGGTGTTCTATCTTTAATTGGTTTTGCTGGTGTCCCTATGCATACTTTATTTGAGGGCAAATCCTTAAACACAGAACTTCTTGCGCCGACTACGGTACCATCTCCAATTTGAACTGAAGGAGCTACATATACGTCCGTTGCTAGCCAACATTTTGAACCAATAATAATTTGTTGAGCATAAATATCAAAATTTTCGGATTGATAATCGTGACTCCCAGTGCAAATATAACATCTTTGTGAAATAACACTGTTAGACCCTATTGAAATTGTTCCTAATGAATACAAAACGACGTCATCCCCAATCCAGCTGTAGTCGCCAATAGAAACCTTCCAAGGATATGTGATTTGAGTGGTTGGTCTTAGAATTACTTTTCTACCAACTTTTGCTCCAAAACTTCTAAGCAAAAAACGACGCCACCCATACATTACTTGCGGAGATGGACGAAATAGAAGTGCGTAAACGACCCACCATAGTTGGACAGTAATTTTAGATTTACCTCTGAAATCTTTTGGGGTTTGGTATTGCGAAAGGATTTGCATACTATATGTTATTTTTTAATCGATAGGGGTTTAGCATTATTAAAGAAACATATTAAAAAGAAAAATAATATAACACCCGATTGTCTTGATAAAACATTCTCTACTAAAAACAATATACAATATAGAACAAGTATCATTATTAGCAGTTGATTTTTCTTTTTAATTGCATCTAAAAAGTTAATAATTAAAAACCCTAAGAAAACAAATAACCCTGTCACCCCTGTTTTAATAGTAATATCCATATATTGATTGTGACTATTGAACCGATGCATTAAAAGTATATCGCTTTTATTCGCATAACACAGATTTAATTCTCGTTGCGCATCCCCTACACCGTATCCAATGAATAATTGTTTTTTAATAATTGACCAGCTACAACCATAAATACCAAGTCTAACACTAGTTGACAGGCTTGGATTGAACTCTTCATAAGTTTGAGCACTAATCAACTCATTCATTCTTCGGTTATAAATGAATAGTGTTAATACTGATAAAATGAAAGAGACTATTATTAAGGATTTATAACGTTTTTTGGTTTTTTCAAGGAGGAAGAAAAAGAAAACTATAATAAAAAGGGCTAAAATGACGCCTTTACTTGATAGAAAAATTAGGAAGACTAAATTGATAACGGTTAATATTAATAATAAAAAAACCTCTTTAGAGCTTTTAAATAACCGATGCTTGAATAAGTACACAAAAAACAATGTTGCCAATGCTAAAAAAATAGAAGCGTAAATAGGGTGTTGTCCTATAAAAGGCATATCTGTAATGATATTTCTATAACCATCCGTGATCCATAAATAATTTAAAGAAGAGTTTCTGAAAGTGATGTATACAACTGAGTATATAGAAAAAAGTGTTGTTGAGCAAATAAAGGTTTTAATAAATACTTGCTGTAACTTGTTTGAAATTTTAAAGTGGGGCAGTAGTAAGAAAAAGGCTATGGGTATGACTAAAACTGACAAGGCGGTTTCAAGTTTTTTGAGGGCCACTGAATGGTCGTTACTGTATAGTACAGAAATTGTATACGCAAGAAACAATGAAGAATTGATGAGTAGCCATTTCCATTTGATTTCACGTTTCTTAAAGAAAAAAAGTGCGCCGATAGCTAATAAAATAACAGGAAGCCCCTTTAGTGAGTTTGGAATAATTGGGAAAATTGCGAAAAATAAAATCAGCCCATTTAAAATATTTGTTTTATCAATTTTTCTCATGGTTTAATGGCAATTTAAATTTGTACTTTTTAAATATATTGAAGAAAGTTAAAATGAGAATTAAAAACACAAAAACTAAGAACTCGTCCGAGAATGGCATTCTAAAAAATAATATTCCAAAAAAGAAACCTACAATACTAGATATAGAGCCATAAGGTCTTAGATATTTAGTAATTACCCCTTCGGTAAACCATAAAACAATTGGTAAAATAATTATTCCCAATATTGAAAAATTCATATACATTTCTCCTATGATTGTAGATACTAACGAAGAGCCCCCTAAAAAATTTGCTGTAATTACAGTAATACTTTCTGGTTTCGCTTCCCAAATTGATCTAGGAACATAAAAAAACAACGGCTTAAGGTAAGTTGCTCCTAATAAAAACTCATCATATCTGTTGAATAAATCATAAATCACATTTACATTCACAGATTCCGATATTCCAATAAAGAATGATTTAGGGTTTGGAGGCTCTAATAACATAGCTCTATTTAATGCTGCAATAAAAACCTCAAAAGTAGGTAGTCCGTTCAAAAACAAAGGGCCTCTCATGTGTCTAAAAATAGACGCAAAATACCCTAAAAAAAATGTTGTAGGAAAAAGAAAAGGAAAGGCTATAAGAGTTTTTTTAGGAAATCGCTTTAGAAGAATAAGCCCTATTATTATGGCTGTGCAGAATAAATATATTCTGTTTCCAGAAAAAAACATATCCCAAAAGGTAAAGGCAATCACTAAAAACAAGAACTTAAAAAAGCCTAACTCGTCATTTATCCATTTATAAACTAAAGATGAAATTATTAAAACTTTGGCGGAATTGATTATAAATGCAACTAACACTGCAAATGCCCCTGATGATTCAAAAAAATGATGCCTGTTTTGGTACCAGTTTCCTCCTTCTAATAAGCCTGACCCTATAAACACTATCGCCATTCCGATCAGGTAAATAATGAAATAGGTTTTAATACTTGGCTTAAATTTTTGGTTAATTTCTAAACTAGCAAATCTTGATGGAAAATATAGATATAAAATGATTGAAAACAAAAATGTTATCAAAAGAAATGAGCCACTAACACTCTTCTTTAATATAATATCAGATATCGTCGTATAACTGAAATCTGCTTTAGAAAGCTCTAGACTGCCAGTGAATATCATTACCCAAACAGGGATAAAAACAAAGAATAATACGCCAAAAGAAATGCCTACTTTAAAGGTAACACCTTTTTTTAAAAGCGTGTAAAACAGTATCAACACAATCAAAAAAAATTCTATTATAAAAAGTGCTGTAGTTAAATGTGCCATTAATTAAGGATTAGATTTTGATATTTGGTTGCTTAACTTTTTGAAATAATAGTACCCTATAAAAACCAACAACAGCTCTGTTGTAGTTACTATGACTGCGATTCCATATATATCGTAAAACCGAACAAGAATTAAGTTCATCATCATATTAAATAATCCACCGAAGATTAAAATGTTCATTCTTACTTTATATCGTTTTATGGCAGGAAAATACAACATATTATAAAGCATGTTTAACCCAGAAAATATAGATATGAAGCTTAATATTCTGAACACATTTCCATAACTCGTTATTAAAACATCGTCATAAACAATATCTAAGATATTTTTTGCAAAAAGGAAAATTACTACGGTAATTAAAGTGCTTACAAAAAATACAGGGGGCGTGATTTTATTTATAATATGTTTCTTTTGACTGTCTTCCTGTCTCGCTACCCATGGATATAATGCCTGATAAAACGGAACGTACACGTTTTTAACTGCTAAAGTAAGCTTTTCCATGCTTGAGTATACCCCAGCGATTACATTACCAGAAAATAAGCCTAAGATAAAGACATTGCTTGCCGTATACATACTTGTAGCAAAATTTGAAACAAACAAACTAGAACTATCCGCTAACAACTGTTTAATTAAACTAATTTTAGGGCGTTTGATCTCAAGGTATTGAAAACTTAAGCAAAAACCTATAAGCCCAGAGACTATAAAACCAAGGGAATTATAAATTGGAACTTTGAAATAATCGGACTCTGTTTTAATTAGTAAAAAGACGAGAACAGTAAATATCACCTTAGCCAGAATATTAATAAGAGTTACAAACTTCATTTTCTCAATCCCCTGAAAAAACCACACTGGAAAGAGTGCTTGCCCTATCACAATGCCAAAGCTTAATAAATAGACATCAGCATCAGCGCTAAACCTCGTAAATAGATTTACTACAACATACAATATGCTAAAGGCTATGACTATTAACACTAACTTAATGCTCATTATTGCCAAAAATATCTCCCCTACTTTTGACTTGTTTTTTTTAGCCAATGATATTTCTCGAGTGCCGCTTATGTTAAACCCAAAATCCACAAAAACAGTTAAAAAAATAGCGAAGGATTGCGCAAACATTACTAGTCCAAATTTTTCTGCTCCTAAAACTCTCACCAAATATGGAAGTATTAGAAGCGGTAAAATATAATTAGCACCTTGAAGCAAGACCAAGGATAAAAAGTTTTGAGCAACTACTTTTTTTTCATTGTCTTTTAAAAGATCATAGATTTTATTTAATAATCTCATTACGAAGCAACCTTTAGCGATGTGATATTTATAATTATAATTTTTAATTTTTCGTAAATATAAACTGTTAAAAAAACCATTAAATATATAAGAACAAGATATTCATGTCTGGAAAAAACATCCTTTATATTTAGGTTTGCAATTAAGATATAGGGGACAATCGCAAGTAGAAAAGGATGTACGAGAAATATATTTAAACTTCGTTTACCCGCCCAAATTAAAAACGATCTAAAAATACTTGATTTTTTTTCGATTAAAAAAGAACATTTATAAATAATTATAAAAACGGATATTGCACTAAAGATAAATGCTGCATAATTGTTGAAACTGAAGGAAGACATGTCAATTCTTCCGTTCCATTTGATAACAAAAAAGGTTATAACAGCTAAGACGAAAACATCTAAGTGTGTTGTTTTTTCTACAAAATTATTTCTATAGTAGTAGTTTCCAAATAACATAAATAAGTAAGCAAGTATTGATTGTGGAAACATCCAATAAAAATGAGTTTGAGCTAAGGTTAAGTAATTGTATAATAAAAAATTAATTGCCAAAACAATTAAAATATACCATACCGTCACCTTAAGTTTTAATAAATCTTGAAAAATAAACCACAATAGCCTACCTACAAATAGTGCAATTAAGAACCACAGCCCTGTACCAACGATATCTATTCGTGTTGCAAAAAATATTGCTTTTAGAAATTTTTCAAACTGAAGAATAAAATCATAGCTGTATGGGTAAAGCTCTTGACTTCTAAAGTATGTTGGCAACTGAACTAAAAAAGAGGCAATAAAAATCCAGAAAATACTAGCAATGAAGAATGGCACCAATAATCTTCTTATTGCTTTTTTCAAGCTAACTTTTTCTTTCATGAAAAATCCCGCTACGATAAAGAATAAGGGCATGTGAAAGGAATAAATAATACTATTTAAAAGCACTTTGTCTTTAATAAATAAAAACATCCCACTATGTCCTATCATAACTAGAATTATTGCCAGGCCTTTTACTATATCTACATTTATAACTTTTTTATTCATTTTTCTGTTTTATTTTTTTAGTTAAAACAACCATCAGTAGTTATTAGTTGTGAGTATGTTGGGTTGTAAGCATTCCCTGTGAGCTGATAATGATCGTCTGATGGGTAGTATAAAAAATATACATCTTTTAAAACACAATAGTTCTGCAAATTAATATTATTAATTATAAATGTATATCCACTAATTTCATAAACATCATAAAATGCTGAAATTTCATTCAAATTATTTAAGCCATCCAGAGATATAATATTACTGTTGTTTTTTACAGACAATAAATCTAAATGGGTTATGCTTGAAAGGCCTTCTAAGTTAGTTAATGCATCGTTCTCATGAATATAAATATGGTTTACTTTTGTGTTATCAAGCCCTCTAAGACTTAATAGCGCATCGTTGTTTATGATTTTAAGATAATCTCCGTCTGGATATTCAGAGTCTCTTCCTGGGTCGCTTATAAAAATCAAATGAGATAACGCTTCTATACTAACCAACGCATCATTATCTTCAATTAATACTGTTTTTAAATATTCGATTCTTTCAAGCCCCTCTAAATTAATTAATGCATCGTTGTTACTTATTACCAAAGAGCCGCTTTCGTTTTCAAATTCTAGGACATTAAAGTCAAATACATTAGGTCTAGAAATATCTGCATACATCAATCCTTTAATATTTTCTAAAAACGGATTATTTTTAAGTTCTATGCTATTAACATCGGTAAGACATTGTAATGCGTCTAAATTTATAATATTTGTGTCTGTGATTTTTAAATTAGTAACCATTTTTATTCCTTCTAAGCCATTCAAATCATTTACATTTGTTATGCTAAGTGTGCCTTCAATTGAAGAGTAATTTAAGGTTCCAAAATCGATTAACTCTTGTTGATTTATTATGTCTACATCTCCCGTAAATAAGTGTTCTTCAAAATCTTGATCGCAGTTTTCATTTTTAAGTTTCTTACATTGAATTTGGTTTCTCAATAGGTCTCGAGTTGGGTTAAATTCATTGCCTTCTACAACATAATGCACATTGCCTTCTATGTCTCCAGATAATTCACAAAAATCATATAGTTTAACGTTATTAGAAACGGTAATGATTGGTATATTTATTAGGCTGGAAAGCCCTTCTAAACTATGTAACTCATTATTTCCCCGAATCTCAATTCTTCCTTCCTCGTGATAATTACCAATTTCATTAGGGCCTTTATAATTTCCGTACTGATTTAACTCTCTACCTGCCAATTCGTTTAAGTTATATAAACCATTTAACGTTTTTAAATATGTGTCACGGATGTAAATATTTTGTACTTGAACTAGGTTTTCTAAAGGCGTCAAATCATCAACCCCAGATAGCCTTAAGGCTCCTTCGATGATTCTATAATTACAGCGTCCAAAGTCATTTAATTCCTGTTGACTTGTTATTATTACATCCCCTTTATATACATCGGCACAGTCAGGTTCATCATCATTAGCGCAAGAAAAGGCTGATAGTCCTAGGGTTAAAAAAAGAAAAAATCGCATTAAAAAAACGTTACATGTCATAATTGTTTTTTAAAATAACTCCTAACCGACTTATAAAATCTTTAGGCTTATAATTAGTTTTAGCGTAAACATGATTATGAACCATCATGTCAGAAAAACTATCTAAATTGTTAGCAATATACTCTAGTTTTTTAGCAATGTGCCTTGGGTCTTTTTTATTAACTATGTATCCGTTTTTCTCTGAGCAAATGTCTAAAATACCCGCATGGTCTGTTGTAATAATAATATGACCTGTTAACATTGCTTCCAATAGAGCTATAGGTTGCCCTTCCATTTTGTAATATGTAGGCAAAATAAACACATTTGAAGCTAAATAAGCATCAATTTTCTTTTGACCTCTAATGGGTTTGGAATACTCTATATTAGGGTTTGAGCTTATATAATCAAATATTTTGTTTTTATTTTCTAAATCTACACCTCCAACAATTTTTGCTTTATATGGGATTTTGTTTTCATTTAATATCTTTAACGCTTCAAATACATCGAAAACACCTTTGCCTTCCATTAAGTTACTAAGATATAAAATATTTAATCCATTTGTATTTACAGCCTCTTTTTCCGTAAAGTCTTTTAACGTTTTTTCGACAAAATAAGGCATCCAGAAAATTTTGTCATCTTTTAAAAATGGTGTTAAATTATCCTTTAACAATTTTGAAGACACAATACCTTTATCTGCTCTCGATAGAATAAAATGAAATATCTTTTTTTTAACACCCGAAAGCAGTGCATACTGTGTTTTTAAATAATTGCCATGTACATGAATAACAACTTGTTTCCCTATAAATTTAGAAAACAAAATGAATGGAGCGTCTTTTAAAACACCAAAAAAAGTTAAGCCGATGGCCACATAGGTGATGTCTGTTTTGAATATCTTAAAGGCTTGAACGTACTGGCTAACATAAAAAAAAACTTTTTTAAACGAGAATTCTCCAATAGCTTCGTTAAACTCTGGGTAGGCTCTATTAATACAGTCTACACTAAAACCATTTTCTTGGTTTAATTTTTCTAAAACTAAATCATTTACAACACTGCACCCCGTGACAGGGGGCGAAAGAGGGCCGATAAGCAATACGTTACTGTTTTTCTTATGTTTAGGCATTATTTATTTTTCGTGAAAAAGTTTGATAAATGTATTTCCCATGGCATTAATTGAATATTTTTCTTTGCAATTATCACTAATTTGTTGACGATTTTTAATCCAATTTTCTTTGTCTTTATAGATCTGTAAAATAGTATTCTTGAAGTTTTCTAAATTATCTGTTTCAAAGAAAAGTACGTTTTCGTTTTCTATAACTGCCTCAATTTCCGGTGAATGATTTTCATCTTTTGAAACTAACATAGGAACTCCAAAACCAAAACTTTGTGTTACTGATAAACCAATGTAACCTGGGGAAACGCTAAATAGGGATTTAGAATAAAGTTCGGCAAGCATGGAGTAGTCTGACACATGGCCTGTTAAAACAACCCTATGTTCCAATTTGTTTTCTATTACATATGATTCTAAACCTGTTTTTTCTTCACCATCTCCCACAAAAACTAAATTAATGTTTTCATCTAAATGAGATAACGCTTTATGAAAGGCCTGTAATAATAATTTAGGTTTTTTTAAATTCGTTAGTCGCCCTACATAAATTAAATTATGTATACTTTCAGAAGTTTCCTTTGCACTCACATTCATTTCGTCTTTGAAATATAATGCATTAGGTGCATAATTCACCTTTAGGTGGGGATGAGCGAGGACTAGTTCTTCTTTCTGGGATTTTGTATACACGATAATACTATCGCCCATATCTCGCATTATTTTACGAAGTTTGTCTGTTTTGCTTTTCTTACCAGAACGAGGCCATGCATGTCCCCACAAAATTGTTTTTTTATTAAGAACTTTCCTTACTATTAGAGTAATCCAATTGGAAAGTATTCTAGGGTTCATTTCCATTACGAGTGTGTGGCAACGGATTACATCTTTCCACATCCCTGTTTGAATTAAAAATGCCCGATTAAGAAAAAAGTTGTTTTTAATTTGTTTGAAGCTGGTTATACTAGTGTCAGTTTTTACCGTTGTTTCAAAATAGTCTAGACCTGCATATACAGCAAATGAATCCCCAAACTCTTGCTTTATGTAGTCATACAGTTTTCTTCTATAGTCTGGAGCGACCGTTTGTAGTATAATGTAGTCTTTCTTCATTAAATAAGTATCTAAATTATAATTTGGGACGTTTTTATAGTGTACTAAACTGACGAACGTCTTCGATTAACTTTGCTTGAACTCGTATGTTTTCCCATTCAACATTAAATGATTGTTGGCTTATGATTTTCATAAAATGAGATATCATATTACCAAAATGGTCATCTTTTGGTTGTTCAATTTCTTCTTTATAGCCTTGTTTTTCTAAAATAATTGTTGGATTAAAATCTGCTTTTGCTGTAAAGGCTCTTGTTGAAATGATTTTTCCTTTACTTCCCCAAATTTCGTAATTACATTGATAAAAATTATCAAATCCAAATGCTACTTCGGAAAATATACCTTTATCTTTATTAACTAAAAATGCACCGCCAAACCAATCAATATTAAACTGATCGTTGTTTTTCAGAAACGCTGATCTGACTTCAAATCCCTCTCCCATCATAAAAGAAGTTGCCTTTAACACATAAGCGCCGGCATCTAAGAGCGCCCCTCCGCCTAATTCTTTGTTGTACCTAATGTTTGAGTCTTCGGAAAAAGGAGGAAACCCAAAAGAGCATCTAAAAGCTCTTATTTCCCCTATTTGTCCTGTTTTCATTAAATCAAAAACATATTGATGTTGAGAATGGTGCTGAAATTGAAAATTTTCAACAACTGCAACATGGTGTTTTTTGGCTAACGTTATAATTTCTTTAGCCTCAGCATAATTGTTTGTAGCAGACTTTTCTACTAGCACGTGCTTTCCTGCTTGTATTGCTTTTATTACCCATTCAAAATGTAACCCGGTTGGTAAAGGAATATAAACAGCTTCAATGTTTTCTATACTTAGCAAGGCATCATAACCAACAACATAGTTGCAATTGAATTGTTTGGCTGAGGATTTAGACTTTTGTTCATCTCTGCTAGAAAACGTAATCCTCGCATTTGTATCTGTTCTTAAAATCGCTGGTACTACAGACGATATTGCTATATTGGCACACCCAAGTATTCCCCAATTCATAATTTGTTTGTTTTTAGTTAGTATAAGATAACGCTGCCACCAAGCTTCGAGCTTGTATATTAACGTAGTTATTAAACACAATGAATTTCTTTAACTGATTCAATGTTAGCCAAGTGTAGTTTTCAGGGAGTTCATTAGAAAAATCGTCATTCATTTTAATAATAATATTCCTATTCTGTTCTCTGTAAAAACGACCCCCTTCTTCGGATTGATTTGTGTCAAAAATTACTTGTTCTTGTTGTGCAAATAAAACCTCTTTCAAAAACGGAATATTGTTCTGGCCTTCTTCATTTTCAGAATATACACTACTACATTGTACTGTTGGCGCTATTTCAACAATATCAAAATTCCCAGCCTCTAATTTAGCTTGAACTAAAAAATGGACAGTCCCTTCTATTTCTTTTATGATAAAAGCACAAATGCCCTCGTCACATGGCTTAACCAATGGCTGATGCCATGAGGTGACTTCTCTGTTTCCAATTTCAACATTGACCCCAATTATCTTAAAAAAACGATTGTCTTTATGGGCTATGGAGCTATCTGTAATATTCCAATCTTGTAAATTCATTAAAGACTTTTTACTTACAGACAACTCATACTTAACTTTTTGTGCTGTTAACCAATATATGATTTGATTAAAAGAAAATAGCGATTGGTCGTTAACTAATGCCGATGTTAGCAATTTATTTTCAATAGTATCAACTTTGGCGTTCATGACCGTATGAAAACTTAACATGCTTTTTGAATAGTTTCCAAATGATATCCCCGAAATAACCGTACGAGTATCCATGTTAATGATATTGTCCTGCTTCATTAACAGTTTTATTTGCCCCAATGTGAGCCACTTAAAGTCTTTTAGGGTTTCAATTTCTTTTTCCGTTTTTATAATAATGTTTCGATTTCGTTTCTTTAAAAACCTGGCTCCTTGTTCTGACTGAAGCTGGTCTAATAAAATTTCATCGTTTTTAGCATTTACAAAGTATTCTAAATAGTTAGGAATTTTACCCCCATGAACTTGTGTGTAATTACTTTTAGTTGCCTGAATTGTTGGAGATAACTGCACATAATTTACATTTCCTGGCTCTATTTTTGTTTGAACTAAAAAATACAGGATTCCATTAAATGTTTTAGTAACAAATCCTAAATATCCTATTTCAGGTTGGTTGATTATAGGTTGATCCCAGGTTTTAAGTTGTCCATAATTTGTGTTAACTTCAATTCCCTGAATAGAAAAAAATTTATTTGAGCTATGAACTATAGCGCCTCTTGTTTTGTCCAAACTCCAATTGTCCATCTCATCGAAACTTATTTTTTTTATATTTACGCTAACATCTTCGTTTCTCTTTTTAACCCACTTTAATATCTCTTCTGTCGAGTTAAATGGATTTTCTATGGTCAATGCCGATTTCAAAAAAAGAAGTTCAATGTCTTTTTGGTGAGATATATTATGCATTTTAAATGTGTTTATATTTTATTTATCCAAGAGGTTAATGAATTATAACTCTGATTAGAAATCTTTTCTATTTTATTCGAATTAAAAATTGTGTCGCCACTCTCTTGAGCTAATGCCATCGGAGGCCAGTCTACGTGTTCTACATCTATATTATACTTGTTAGCAACCATAGTTGCTGCCTCTAACAAAGAATGTGTTTCTCCCCCAATGTTGTATACCTCCCCATTACTATTAGTGGTTTCTGAAGCTTGTATTATTTGGTTACAAATATCCCCAACAAAGCTAAAGGTTCTTTTAAGTTTACCGTCTCCAAAGAGGGTTATCGGTTGGTTGGTTTGAGCTTTTTTAAGAAAAAAACCAATAGTTCCGTATGAATAATCTTTACTCAATAGGTTTCCATAGGGTACACATATACGAAAAACAGTGTAAGGAATATTGAAATAAGTTTTAAACATTTTTAATACATTTTCGTTATGAAACTTATTTAAAGCATATATGGTTTTAAATTCTTTAGAGTCATCTTCAACTAAAGGTTTATTTTCAACTCCTTTATAAACTAATCTAGTTGAGGGGAAAATTATTTTTGGAGAAAATCCTTTATTCTTGATTGTGGTTAAAACGTTTAATAATCCTTTTTCATTAACATCAATAAATGTATCGTAATTTCCAATGGAAATATCAGTGCCTGTAACTCCAGAAAAGTAATAAACAAAATCAACATCAAAATCGATGTGTTCAATACCAATTTTATTTGTGATATCAATCTTTTGATAATTATGAAGTTGTTCGTGCTTGGTGTTTTCGTGAATATCATAGCCATGCACCGAATAATTGTCCGCAAACAGCTGACTCACTAGATGACTTCCTAAATAGCCTTCACTTCCAAAAAAAATAACTTTTTTCATAGATGTTCAATGTTCAATATTTGGTTTTAATAGTAATAAATTCGTTTTTAGTTATTTTTTAGTTTATATACTCAAACTAAAATAATTAAATAACAATTCTTGAAATTCTACTTCGTATCCTAGTTGTTTAAAGAGAAAGTTATGTCTTCGTTTAATTAATTACTAATTCTTCTAAAACTAAACTAGATGGTATTATGTATACACTAGACTTCTCTTTAGTTGTTCCTTCCCACGTAATTGTTTTTCCGAATCCTGAAGTTGGTCCTAAGATTATTTTCATTTTTTTTGAATAAACTTCTGCTATCAAACTACATTTGTACCAACCTTCACCTACATCTTCAATTTTTGCATCTCCTTTAAAAAATTCTCCAACATCAGCAACGCCTTTCAATAAACCATTTTCTAAATCGAATACAGCGTCTACTCTATTGGGATAATCACCAATAATTCTCAGCCCAAAAAACCCTCCTACTCCTAAATCATCCTTTTTAACCATAATACTAGCTCTATAATAATTCCCAGACTCAACTGGAATATTATTAACTGAGGCATAGGCGGTTTGAAGAGTACTTGTTCGTGATAGTAAAAATTCCGGTTTTTCACTGTCTTCAAGTTCAGACTTTACTAAAGTCAATCTATTTAGACCCCAAAGAATGTAGTTTGGAAGAATAATTGATTGTGAAACCTTAACTGCTCTATATACCTGATCTTTCTCCTTTTTATTCTCACTTTTGCAATTAAAAATAGAGGCTAATGTTATTGAGAGAGTAATTATTCTGTTCATATTATTTAAATTTGTTCTGTTTTTTAGCAATATACCACCCATATGCTCTTTCAATTCCTGCCTCTATTTCGACTGTGTGTTTCCACCCCAAACTATGTAATTTAGAAACATCCGTGAGTTTTACCATCGTACCATCCGGTTTTAGCGGATTGAAATATAGTTCTCCTTGGAATCCTACAGTTTCTTTTATCGTTTCGGCTAACTCTTTAATAGAGATGTCTTGACCTGTTCCTATGTTTATATGGGTGTTTCTAATTTCTTTTTCTGAAGCATTGTGAGTGTCCGAGAAATTTCTGTTTTGCATTAGAAACACACAAGCATCCGCCATGTCTTCGCTCCATAAAAATTCTCGTCTTGGAGTTCCAGTTCCCCATATTTCAACACGGTCTGCTGAAACTCCAAAACCGTTTAAATACGTTTTAGCTTCTTCAATATTACCTACCTTTAAATCGCTAACAACGGCGTCAAATTTAGATTCAGATAATAATTTTGCTAAATAAATTTTTCGAATAAGCGCAGGCAGTACATGAGATGTTTCTAGATCAAAATTATCATTTGGCCCATATAAATTAGTAGGCATTACGGAAATGAAATTCGTACCATACTGCAAATTATAGCTTTCACACATTTTAATCCCAGCAATTTTAGCAACCGCATAGGGTTCATTTGTATACTCTAGCGGGTTTGTTAAAAGGTACTCCTCTTTCATAGGCTGAGGACAATCCTTAGGATAAATACACGTACTCCCTAAAAATAATAATTTTTTAACTCCTTGCACGTAGCTTTGATGTATCACATTGTTCTGAATCATCATGTTTTCATAAATAAAAGCACCACGATACGTATTGTTTGCTTCTATTCCTCCAACTTTAGCGGCCGCTAAAATCACATATTCAGGTTGTTGGCTTTTAAAAAACTCCTGTACAGCTAACTGATCTGTTAAATCTAATTCGCTGTGTGTTTTGGTAACGATGTTTAAATACCCTTTTGAATGTAGGTTTTTAATAATAGCGCTCCCGACTAATCCGCGGTGTCCTGCAACATATATTTTAGAATTTATATCCATATACTATTCAAAATAATTTTCGACTGTATAGCCGCCATCCTTCAAATATTGTTGTTTTTGCATCAACTTCAAATCACTTGTCATCATGTCTTCTACTAAATATTGTAAATCATATTTAGGAACCCATCCTAGTTTAACTTTTGCTTTAGTGGCGTCACCTATTAGCAACTCTACTTCTGTTGGTCGAAAGTATTTTGGGTCTACCGATACAACTTCTTTACCAATTTCTAGTGTATACGCTTCATTTTTAGAGGATTTAACATATCCTTTTTCTTCAATTCCTACGCCTTTAAATTCTAACTCTACCCCAACTTGCTGAAAGCACAATTTGATAAAATCTCTAACACTTGTTGTTTTTCCTGTGGCAATCACCCAGTCCTCAGCTTCATCAGCTTGTAGAATCATCCACATCATTCGGACATAATCTTTAGCATGACCCCAATCTCTTTGAGCATCTAAATTTCCTAAATAGATTTTGTCCTGTAACCCCATGGCTATTTTTGACGTAGCTCTGGTAATTTTTCGGGTTACAAAAGTTTCGCCCCTTATAGGAGATTCATGGTTAAATAAAATCCCATTACACGCATAAATACCATAGGCTTCTCTGTAATTTACAGAAATCCAATAGGCATACATTTTTGCAACAGCATAGGGGCTCCTTGGATAGAATGGTGTGGTTTCTGTTTGAGGAACCTCTTGAACTTTTCCATACAGTTCTGAAGTAGACGCCTGATAAATTCGAGTCTTTTTTTCGAGCCCTAAAAACCGAATCGCTTCCAATAATCGTAAAGTTCCAATACCATCTGCATTGGCGGTATACTCTGGCATTTCAAATGAAACTTGAACATGACTCATCGCAGCTAAGTTATAAATTTCATCTGGCTGTACCTCTTTTATAATTCTAGTAAGGTTTGTACTATCTGTTAAATCTCCATAATGAAGAAAGAAATTTTGATTTTCTATATGAGGATCCTGATATAGGTGGTCAATTCTAGCGGTATTAAACAAGGACGCTCTCCGTTTTAATCCATGAACCAAATATCCTTTTTTTAAAAGAAATTCACTCAAGTATGCGCCATCTTGACCTGTTACTCCTGTTATAAGTGCTACTTTTTTTTGTTCCATTATATTATCTATTTTCAATTAGTTTTTTTAAACTTATTTTCCATTTAGAGGGCTGTATATTAAACACCTCTTTGACCTTCTCTGAGTCTAAGACGCTGTTTTTAGGGCGTTTTGCTGCTGCTGGGTATTGATTTGACAAAATGGGGATTAAATTTATTGAAAGTTTATGTGACTTAAAAATTACTGATGCAAAATCATACCAACTCGCTACGCCTTCATTGCTATAGTGGTAAAGACCAAAGCTCCTGCTATTAGAAGTGATGATCTTTAATATAACGTTTGCTAAATCACCTGCGTATGTGGGTGTACCTATTTGATCTGATACCACACTAATTTCATTGCGTGTTTTCGCTAGGTTTAACATCGTTTTCATAAAATTAGTACCATGCTCGGAATATAACCAAGATGTTCTTATAATAAAATGTTTTTTTAGTGTTTTATGTATCTCAACTTCCCCTTGTAGTTTAGAAGCGCCATACACACTGATTGGCTTGGGAATATCTGTTTCAGTGTAAGGTTCTGTCTTATCACCATCAAACACAAAATCGGTCGAAACATGAATTAAAACAGCGCCCTGTTCGTTACAAACAAGTGCTAAGTTTTTTGCGCCTTTCGCGTTGATTTCAAACGCTTTTTCGACGTCTGTTTCTGCTTTATCAACTGCAGTATAAGCTGCACAATTGATGCAATAATCTATTTTTTGATTCGCTTTAAAAAATTCCTCTACGTCGTTCAAGTTACAGATATCTAGTTCTTGATAATCGGTATAAATAAAATGTAATCCCTTATGCTGCTTAGCACGGTCTTTAATACAGCTTGCTAATTGCCCGTTACTTCCAGTTACCAATACGTTGATCATAGGTCTATGTTTGAAAGTGTTGGTAATACTAGGTCTTTTTCAGAAACAATAAATTCTTTAGCAGGTAAGCGCCAGTCGATTTCTAGTGAGGGATCGTCGTAGCGTAGTCCTTTTTCTGAAGCCTTGTCATAGAAATTATCACATTTGTAAGAAAATATAGCGGTTTCACTAAGTACTATAAATCCATGTGCAAACCCTCGGGGCACAAAAAGCTGTTTTTTGTTGTCTTCGGATAACTCAATTGAAAAATGCTTAGAAAATGTAGGTGAATTTTTTCTCATATCTACGACCACATCTAAGACCGTTCCTTTTACAACTCTTACAAGTTTAGCCTGAGCATACTCCCCTGTTTGAAAATGCAAGCCTCTTAAAACCCCTTTGGAAGAAAATGATTCATTGTCTTGAACAAAGTTAATCTTCTGACCAATTAATGCGTTAAACTTATTTTGATTGAAGCTTTCAAAAAAACAACCTCTAGGATCATTAAAGACGGTGGGGTCTAAAATAAAGCAACCTTTCAGTTTTGTTTCTATTGCTTTCATTCTTTGATGTTCAAAAGTTCCATTAAATTTGTACTGTAACCGCTTTTTAACAAGGGTTTTGCTAATGCTTTTAATTGTGTCTCGTCTATATATCCCATCTCAAAGGCAACCCCTTCAATAGCGCCTACTTTTAAGCCTTGGCGCTGCTCAATGACCTCCACAAATTGAGAGGCTTGCATTAACGATTGAAACGTTCCGGTATCTAACCAAGCGGTTCCTCTATCTAAAATACTGACGCTGAGCTTACCTTGTTTAAGGTATTCCTTATTAACGTCTGTTATTTCTAACTCGCCTCGGTGACTGGGTTTAATGTTTTTAGCGATTTCTACAACCGTATTATCATAAAAATAAATCCCAGGAACGGCATAGTTAGATTTAGGGTGTTCTGGTTTCTCTTCAATAGAAATCGCTTTGCCATCTTGGTCAAACTCAACAACACCATAGCGTTCTGGATCATTAACTCGATACGCATAAATAATGCCGCCTTCTGGATTATTATTAGCCTGCAAAAGTTTCTCTAAACCTGTGCCATAAAAAATATTATCTCCTAAAATAAGAGCTACTTTATCATCTCCTATAAAATCTTCACCAATTAAAAACGCCTCTGCTAATCCATTCGGATGCTCTTGTACCGCATATTCAAATGTGCAACCGTACTTTTTACCATCTCCTAATAAGTCTTTAAATAAAGGTAAATCTTTTGGTGTTGAAATGATTAAAACCTCATTAATACCCGCATACATTAATGTAGACAGCGGATAATATATCATCGGCTTGTCATAAATAGGCATCAATTGCTTACTCACAGACAGTGTTAAGGGATGTAATCGAGTTCCAGAGCCTCCAGCGAGAATAATTCCTTTCATCTTGCGTTAGTTGTATTGTTTATCATAATAGGACTGATAAACCCCTGTTGTGACGTTCTTTAGCCAAACATCGTTTCCTAAATACCAATCAATGGTAATCGCTAAACCTTCTTCAAAAGTTACGGACGGCTCCCAACCTAATTCATTATTTATTTTTGAAGCATCAATTGCATAACGTAAATCATGTCCTGGACGGTCTTTAACAAACGTGATTAGTTGCTCTGAATCGCCATGGGGGCGACCAAGTTTCACATCCATTTGACGACATAACTCTTTTACTAAATCGATGTTTTTCCACTCATTAAAACCGCCAATATTATAAGTCTCTTTGTTTTTCCCTTTGTGAAACACCAAATCAATAGCCTCTGCATGATCTTTTACATACAACCAATCCCTTGTATATTCTCCATTTCCATAAACTGGAAGTGGCGCTTTATTAATAATATTATTTATAAATAAGGGAATCAGTTTTTCTGGAAATTGATTCTGCCCATAATTATTCGAGCAGTTTGTGATTACATACGGCATATCATACGTTTCTCCATAAGACCTCACAATATGATCTGAACTTGCCTTAGAGGCTGAATAGGGTGAATTTGGATCGTATGGAGTCGTCTCTGTAAACAACCCTGTTTGTCCTAATGTTCCGTAGACCTCATCAGTACTTACGTGATAAAACAACTTGTTATCAAAGTTGTCTTTCCAAGTATTTTTAAAAGCATTCAAAAGAATCGTCGTGCCTATAACATTGGTTTTAATAAACGCTAAAGGGTCTTTTATAGATCTGTCCACATGAGATTCTGCCGCTAAATGAATGACGCTATCAAATTTGTGTTTTTCAAACAATTCATTTATAAAGCTCTCATCCGTTATATCCCCTTTTATAAACGTATAGTTTGGCTTAGACTCAATGGCTTTTAGATTCTCTAAATTGCCTGCATATGTCAGGGCGTCTAAATTAAAAATATGATACTGTGGGTGTCTTTCTACAAATAGATTGATGACATGTGAGCCTATAAAGCCAGCACCCCCTGTTATTAAAATTTTCATACACTCTTATTGTACGTTTCTAAAAATTTCAAAAATTCTAATCCTAATAAAATTATAAATGCTCCTAATAACACTATAATCCCATAATATAACTGGACACTAAGCTTATTTCCTAAGAGCGTCTTTTTAGTACTTGCAAATCCTGAGTCCTGTTTGTTGGATATCATTTCGACGATATATTGCTTGTCTTGGATGTTTCTTTCAATTTGTACTAATTGATTTCTCAGTTCTAAATCACTTTGATATAAATCGAACTCTTTCGTTTTTTCAGTGTCATTAGACCCTTCAAAAGTAATGCCTATTTCTGAAGATTTATCAGACTTTGAACTCATTTCCAAGACGCGTTTGTACGTGTTTTGAAGAGAGTCAGACTTCACTAAAGCGAGTTCCAAAGCGTTTTTTCTTTGGTTAAGTTCTGCAATGTCTTTGCGTTGCTCGTTTACGAAAAATGGATTCGAGTTAATAGATTCTACAATGTTCTCAAAAACAGATTTGAAATTATTCCTCTGCGTAGATTCAATACTTATTTGTTGAAAGGTATGCGTATAGTCTTCGTTGTTTTCTAAAAAATCTTCATAGTCGATCTTTGTTGCCGCTAAAGAATCTAATCCTTTCATGTAGTTGTTAAACGCCAGAAGTTTTTGGTTCTCACTAACTACAGGTTTTACCTCAAACGATAAAATAGAATTCGCTTTTTCCTCGTTTAAGTTTAAAGCTTTTCCTAATATTTCATAATCGCTTTGCTTTAATAAATCATTATAATACCCTACCGCGCTGTAAAGGTTTTCTCCAATTTGATAATTTTGCACTAGTGTTACAGAAGATTGGTATTTAGCTTGTGATGTTTTACTGCTTAAAATTCCGATTCCGATTCCGATAATTCCTGCTACTACAAGAATAATGATGTGTTTCTTGATGAAAAAAACAAACCATATAAACACGGAGAAAAGACCTTTAAAAATGCTGTAAATAAAATTAAAGAAACGATCAAAAGCGGCTCCGATAAGCTTAAAAAGCTGTCCTAAATCTACTTCCTCTGAGTTGTTGGGTGTGTTGGGATTAGTACTCATAATGTATTAGTTAAATATCTGTTGTAAAATTTGTTTCGTAATTAAATAGGTTGGCTTCACACCGCTAGACCCAAGACCTCCTGATGCCAGTGTACTGCCCGTTTCTAAAGGATTATCACTCGCATAATACGCATAGCGTACTTTAACGTTGGGGTTAATACTATGACGAACCTTAGACGCCGCTTGCACTGCCTTTTGATAATGAGCGCCTTCCATCTCCAATCCAATAACATTCCACGTGGAATCATGGAAAAACTTTAATAAATCTTTATTCTGTAGCGATGTGCCCAATACAGTTACCATCGTGCCTTCAAAAACCTTCAAATCTTTGGTGTCAAAATCTTCAATGGTTAATTCGTTTTTAAATGGATAATTATCAGCAGTTCCTTCAAAAATATGAGCCGATGGGATCATAATATCGCCTTTGGAGCCTTCTAAAATCCCCGCCTTACCCATTATAGAAATAGAATCCACATTGAGGTGAATGTTGTTTTCAGTAGTTTTGAAGGGCTTTAATAATTCGTCAATCGTTTCATAAGCTTGTTCTCCAAAAGCGTAATCCATAACAATAATTACGGGTGCCTCTTTTGTAGCGTCAAGTTCATATGCCGTATTTGAAAAATCAATTTTAGCAGAATCAAAAATTTGAACATCTATATTCGTTCCTGAAGTATCTTCTAAGGCTATCATACCTTCTTGCAACGCAACTTGTTTTGTTTTATTGCGGAACACTTTATTTTCTTCTTTACTCAACAGCTCATAAACCGTAAAAACATCATGCTTAGCACACAAGTTTTTAAGGGCCTTAGGAGCGTGTAAGGTATTCATTACGCTGTGTAGGTTTGCCGAGATAATATGGATGGGGCGATTGATTAATTGGTGTTTTTGAAGTGTTTCTTTTATGGTATTTGCCCAAGCTTCGCCGTGAATATGGTGTCCTAGACGTTCTCTTAGAACTGGACTAAAGCTGATTGTTCGTTTAGAATTGTCAACTATTTCTTCGATGGCACGCTTACCTAACCAATAAATCAAATGTAAAAAGTGATCCGGCTGTTTTGGTGTTGAAAACTGGTCATAAACCTCTAAAATTTCTTCAAAAGTTCTCCCTAAAATATTTCCAGTATGTGTAATCGCTAACTCGCGTTCCTTTTGATTTAATTTTTTCTTAGATAGTACTGCCGCTTCTAGCTTTACCCAATCTCTTGTTGTTGACCCTTTGTCGTCAATAATAACACGTTTTGCAATCTTATGAGACTCGATAAATATAAACGTCAAATGTGTCAGAATATCATATATTTCAGAACGTCCACGAGTAATTTCGATATTCATTTGTTCGAAATCAATACGATAACAATTACGACGTCTTTTTGAGGGTACAATTGCTTCAAAATGTGAGTTTCCAAACCCTTCAGCACTCGTTAAGTTTATCAATATACACTCTTCAATTCCTACTGGAAGACGGTCAACCACGTAGAGCAAACCTTCTAACTCTGTTTTGTCCCCAGCAATGGAACCATATATTTCGGGGCGTAATTGCAATAACGCTTGACGTAAAGTTTCTCCAGAAACACCCATTGGCTTGTAAAAACCTCGGTTAAATAAATGACGCATAGTTAAATACATCCGTTCAATGGCGTGCGAACTTTCTTGAGCTCGTGTACGAATTAAGTTTTTTGTGTGAGTTTGCTTCATAAGTATCGTGCAAAGATACGTTAATTACTCGAATTATTTTTGGTCAAGATGTCCGCAATTTTTCGATCATTAGATAGCCGAGGCGTTTTATTTTGCCCTCCTAATTTGCCAATCGTTTTCATATAATCTTGAAAACCGCCTTTTTTTACCTGAGTAATTTTTAAAGGCTGCAACACTTTTCCTTGAATTAAATCCAAATAATAACTGTTTTGATGTTGAAGTTCTGCATCAATATGAGCGGCAAACGCTTTAAAATCTTTTGGTGGATTTTCAAACTCTATAAACCATTCATGAAATGGCAACCCTTCTGCAGGAGCTATTTGAGGCGCTACTGTAAACTCGCTCACACTTACATCTGTTGCTTTTAAAGCGCCCAATAGTGCTTGCTCCACTTCCTTCGCTATAACGTGTTCGCCAAAAGCAGAAATAAAGTGTTTAATACGCCCACTCACAATCACCCTAAAAGGCGCTAAGGATGTAAACTGAACTGTATCTCCTATGTTGTATCCCCACAGGCCTGCATTGGTTGAAATAATTATAACATAATTAACTCCAATTTTGACGTCTTTCAATGTTAATCGTAGCGGTGACGTATCAAAAAAAGTGTCGGCAACTATAAACTCATAAAACATCCCTGAGTCTAACTGAAGTAACATCCCTGGTTCGTTTTGCCGATCCTGAAATGCAAAAAACCCTTCGCTGGCAGGATACAGCTCTACGCTGTCAACCGTTCTTCCAATTAAGCGTTCAAACTTTGAGCGGTATGGCTCATAATTAACCCCTCCAAAAATAAATAGATTGAAATTTTTGAATATCTCCCCCACTTTTTGCCCTTTTTCTTCAATCAGCTTTTCAAAATACATTTGAACCCAAGACGGAATCCCTGCTATGACAGACATGTCTTCGTTTAGCGTCTCTTGAACAATCATGTTTACTTTAGTTTCCCAATCCTCAATACAGTTTGTTTCTAGTGAGGGTAGTCTGTTTTTTTGAAGATATTTAGGCACATAGTGTGCTACAATTCCAGACAAGCGCCCAAGCTGTATCCCGTTTTTAGTTTCAAGGACGGGGCTTCCTTGTAAGAAAATCATTTTTCTAGATACAATTTTAGTGTTTCCTGTTTGATGGATATACATTAAGATTGCGTTTTTAGCAGCCTCAATATGCCCAGGCATACTTTCCTTAGTAATAGGAATATATTTAGCTCCCGAAGTCGTTCCAGAAGTTTTGGCGAAATACAACGGCTTCCCTTTCCATAGAATATTTTCTTCCCCTGCAACTACTTTTTCAACGTAAGGTTTCAATGCCTCATAATCTCGTACTGGAACACGGTCTACAAAATCTTGATGTGTATGTATATTTTTAAAATCATGATCAACCCCGAATTGAGTTGTAGCTGCCTGTGAAATTAAAGACTGAAATACCCGTTTCTGAGTATCAATAGGATTAGAAGCCCATGTACTAATTTTATTATAAACTCTAGCGGCATACAGTTTTGCAGCAAAGGCTTTTATTGATGGCATTTTGTTGGTTTTAAAAGTCAATAAAGGTGGTTGGATTCAAGGGGATACCGTTATTCCACAATTCAAAATGTAAATGTGGTCCCGTACTCAATTCTCCTGAAGATCCAGAAATAGCAATGACTTCTCGTGATTTCACAAAATCGCCTTGCACTTTTGTGAGAGAGGAATTGTGCTTGTAAACAGAAATTAATTCTTCTCCATGATCGATGATGATAACATAACTTGCATCTGAAGTCCAAGACGCAAACAATACACGACCGTCTGCAGTAGCCTTTACAGGTGTGTTTTTAGGAATAACAATATCTACAGCAAAATGTTTTTCATTAACGTCAAATCCAGAGCTTATAGATCCGTTAACAGGAGGGAAGAAGACAAAATCTGTAACGGTTGTCGCTGTGTCAAATAGATTATACTTGTCTTCATTACTTACTTTAGCCCTCAATATTGAATCTGCTTTTGAAGGGTTTAAATTTAAGATATCTGTGTCGGCTTGAGCCGCTTTATAAATGGAATCTTTATTTATAACAACCGCACTAACTTCTCCTCGTAAAACTCTTTTAACAGAGCTAATATAGGTGTCATTAGTATTAATCAACTTCAGTAAAGAATCTGTTTTAAAATCCAACTCCAACGCTTGCTGTTGGAGCGCTGTGGAAGAATACCCCGGAATATATTCTCGTACTGGTGTAAACGCAATAAATACAGTAGTAATAGCTACAAGAAAAACAGCGATTATCGACCCTAAAATAAAAACATTTAGGCGCGTTAACTTGAAGGCTAAGCGTTCTTCAAAAGTGTCTTCATTTAATACCACTAAGCGGTATTTATGAAGAAGTTTTTTTTTAAGTTTCTTTTTTCTGGCCATTACACTACAAAATTAATTAAAAATTAAGCGATTCTTGTGTTTATAACAGACTAAAGTTTGAAATAACTATTTATTTAATGGATAATTATTAACTTTGTAATCTAAATATATAACATCATGAACATATATATGTTACCCTTAGTTATTGGAGCGCCACAAATTATTTTAATTGTGGTAGTCGTTCTTTTGTTGTTTGGCGGCAAAAAAATCCCTGAGCTTATGAAAGGTTTGGGTGGAGGAATTAAAGAATTCAAAAAAGCCAGTCAAGACGAAACAAAGGAGGGCGATAAAATTGAAGATAAAAAAGATTAAATAAACTTTGGCTTTGCCAGGTCTTATTGTTTAATCGATATCGATTGTATAATCGCTTCTACCTCGAAAATGTAGTCGCGCTTTCCAACGGAGGGCGCAAACACAAAACCTTCTGCAATCAAATACCGATTGTTTACCGTGTCTTCTATCCAATAATTTATAAAAGGTCCGGACATAAAAGCGTCTTTTACTTGCCAAATACTTCGGGTTTCGAAACTATTTAAACTCCCCACTTTAGCATCCCCGAAAAATGGTGTATATGCTTTTTCCGTTGTCATATAAGCCCCCTCAACAGGGCCTGGAATGTGTAGCTTTCCAATAGAATCACGTGTTCTTATCACGCGCTTCGCAAGCTCTTCCTTGGTTGTGTTTTCACCAAAAGGAAGCGTGTATACCATCAAATTCACTGTGCCTGTTTTTATATCTCTTCGTATCCATAAAAAATCCTCGGCTTGCTTGGCAATACGATAAATAGACGGAAACTGAATATTGATACCCAGCTGTTTGGAAATGTCGGAAGTATTAAATAATGATTTTTTGGTGCGGCGTTGTTTTTCTTCTATTTCTTGTGCTTTGAAGGCTTTACTAATCTTATCTTGATTTGTGACAAATTGATCGCTGATTTCCTGATTAGTCATTCCGCTTACCAAAACCATTCGTTGAGGAGAAGCGTAAGGGTTTTTATAAAATTTAGTAGAGGCAGATTCTCCTTTAATCACTTTCAAAACAAGACGTGTGTTTTTTACAAACCCTGAGAATACTGAAGATGGAATTTGTCGTAATGTAAGCTGAGGCTCGTCTTGTGGCAATCCATATAAAGGCGCTCCAATCGTAGATCGTATGGTTTCGCCAACCGAAGAGTCCCATAAGGAATTGTCAATTACAACAGATAGATCATTGATGTTTCCTGAAGATTGTGGCTTATAAACCTTCTTAGTGTCTGAAGAGTCACAAGCAGATAAGAGTATAAGTAAACAAAGGGCTTTTAAACAAAGTTTCATCGTTTAGTGTTTTAATTAGAAATAATTAACGTCATTCCGGGTTTTAAATGACTGTCCCAAATATCGTTCCAATCTTTTAAATTTTGAAGCGAAATACCTGTTAATTTATTTGAGATGCTCCAAAGCGAGTCTCCGGGCTTTACTAAATAGGTGGATTTATTAGTCGTGTTTTTTGAACGTTTTGCAGACGATCTAGGTTTGCTAGGAGTGTACGCGGTCGGATTTCGAGAATAGATTGTGAGTCGTTGTCCTATTTTTAAGTCGTTTGTTCTGAGTCCATTCCATTGTTTAATTTGACTTACTCTAACTCGAAAATTTCGAGCGATCTTACCTAAATAGTCTCCTGATTTAACGCTATACCTAATTTTAGAATCGATTTCGAAAAACTGTGGTAATGGTTTTTCACGTGCTTCAAACTCCGCTTTTGCGGTAGCATAAATTTGTGTTTCATTTTGAATAAAATCACCAACTTTAGTGAGTGGAAGCCTAAGGGCATACGTTTTATGAGTTAAAACAGGAATAATATCTAACTTATAAGAAGGGTTAAGATATTGAAGAACTTCAATTTTAGTATCTGTAAGCTCTGCAACCTGAGCTAAGTCTATCATTTGCTTCACACGAACCGTATCGGTAGCAATCATTGCTGGTTGATTCTGTTCTACTTGGAATCCGTGAGCGTCGGCATACTCAAACAAATAAAGCGTTGCTAAAAAAGCTGGAAGATAGCCTGCTGTTTCGCGTGGCAAAAATGGACGTATATTCCAATAATTTTGATAACCTCCCGATCTTCTGATCGCTTTTGTCACATTTCCAGGACCCGAATTATAGGCTGCAAGCGCAAGATCCCAGTCGCCAAATGTCTTGTATAACGCTGCTAAGTATTCAGCGGCCGCATTGGTAGATCGTAAAGGATCACAGCGTTCATCAACATAACTACTTACTTCAAGGCCATATTGCTTGCCTGTAGCAAACATAAATTGCCATAAACCTGTTGCGCCCACACGTGATTTAGCGCGTGGCTTTAAAGCGGATTCTACAACTGCCAAATATTTAAGTTCTAACGGTAAGTTATGTTTATCTAAAACCGCCTCAAACATTGGGAAATAATAGTGACTTCGGCTCAAAAGCGTTTCCGTCGATTGCTTTCTGTTTTTCAAATAGCCTTTAATTACACTTTCTAAGGAAGGGTTGTAACCGATATTAAAGGGTGTTTTGGCGTCAAGTACAGCAAGTCGTTTTTTGAGGGTGTCTGTTGGTAATTCTGGATAATAAACTGCTTCGTATGTCTGGCTGGAAACAGCATTCGTTAGGGTATCATATAGCGTGTTGCTATACAATTCACTACGCCAACGTTCTTCAAGCTTTTCAACTTTGAGAATACGCAGCTGAACAGAATCAATTGCGGGCGGAGTTTCAACAGTTAAACTGTCAGCGTTTTGAGCTTGTAATAGCCCAAAATTTAATACCCCTAAAAATAAAAACAGTCTACATTTCATCTTACAAAATATCTATTCGTTGTGAACGCTACTTTAATCAAACGAACCCCTTATTCAGAAATTGCAGCAATCCCAGGAAGGGTTTTTCCTTCTAAACTTTCAAGCATTGCGCCGCCTCCAGTACTGACATAGCTTACTTTATTTTCGAAACCAAACTGTTTTACAGCGGCTACAGAATCACCACCACCAACTAGAGAGAATGCGCCGTTTTTAGTTGCTTCTGCAATGGAATCGCCCAATGCAATCGTTCCTGTAGAAAATGATTCCATCTCAAAAACACCTAAAGGTCCATTCCATAAAATAGTTTTACATTGCTGTACAACATCATGAAATATCGCTTTCGATTTTGGACCACAATCTAAACCTTGCCAGTTTTCTGGAATCGTTCGCACATCAACAACTTGTGTGTTGGCGTCATTACTAAAGTCATCAGCAGCCAATACATCAACAGGGATGTGGACTTGGACGTTTTTGGCTTTTGCGCGTTCAAGAATTTGAAGGGCTAATTCCATTTTATCATCTTCACAAATAGAGTCTCCAACTTGGCCACCTTGTGCTTTTATAAACGTAAAAGTCATGCCTCCGCCAATAATTAAATGGTCTACTTTGTCTAAAATATTATCTATAATTGTAATTTTAGAAGATACTTTTGCACCACCTAAAATTGCCAAAACAGGCTTTTCCCCCGTTTTCATGACCTTATCAATACTTTCAATTTCCTGAGCAAGTAAGCTTCCAAAAGATTTATTTTCTGGAAAAAATTGCGCAATAATAGTGGTAGAGGCATGGGCTCTATGCGCTGTTCCGAAAGCATCATTAATATAAAAGTCGCCTAATTTAGAAAGTGACTCTGCGAAATTAAGATCTCCTTTTGTTTCTTCAGGATGGTAACGCAAATTTTCTAATAAGAGAACTTCACCAGGCTTTAGATTTGCAGAAGCATTTTGAGCTTCTTCTCCAATACAGTTACTTGAAAAAATAACATTAACACCCAGAACCGTTTCAAGAGTACTTACAATATGACGTAATGAAAACGCTGGCTCTTGAGCTTTTGGTCGTCCCAAATGAGACATCAAAATACAGCTTCCGCCATCTTCCAAAACCTTTAGAATCGTTGGTTTTGCAGACACTATTCTCGTAGCATCCGCGACTTCAAATTGCTCATTTAGTGGCACATTAAAATCAACACGTATTAATGCTTTTGTGTTTTTAAAATTTACGTTCTGTATTGTTTTCATTTCTTCAAAAAATATGGATTAATTTATAAGGATTCAAAGGTAAGTATTTCTTTTAG